>Ga0307990_1000001_pt1 | contig 284517 bp, 223 predicted proteins | sample EllFjometagen129_FD_203168 | JGI IMG/M metagenome (GOLD analysis project Ga0307990, IMG submission 203168) | Marine microbial communities from Ellis Fjord, Antarctic Ocean - #129 | ecosystem: Environmental > Aquatic > Marine > Unclassified | place: Southern Ocean | collected 2014-10-08 | reverse complement strand
ATGGAAAAATGGATCAGAAATGAAAAAACCTGTGCACTGTTAATTGCTGAAACCTGTGTACTGCTATTTGCTAAAACCTGTGCACTCCTAATTGCGAAAAACTGTGTATTGTTATTTACCGATTACATCTTGCATTACCTTTTGATTTTGAAAAACAATGTGCTGTATATAAAGCAACTCATAATATAGAGAAAAAACATTGTTATAAGGGCTACGTTGTCTATGCTACAGCTGATAATGAGAAGAAGAAGAGTAATTATGAGATAAGGTATAAAATAAGAAATTGAGAATAATCGAGTGTTTAGAATAGTTGTTTGAGAAAGAGATTGTTACGATTAATTGTCAATGTTTTACTCAAATTTCCACCTGTTTAAGATATTCATTAAATAATTCCACCTTCTTCACATTCTTCTGATCAATAAGAAACGGTTTCACATCCTCAGCAATCTTTTTTATTTCCAAGGTGTTGGTTTTGTTCAGGATGGCTTCTTTCAGTTGATCGAAATTCTTAATAGATGCCTTTTGAGTAAGAAAATCATAGTTTGGACGAATGTCTTTTCCTAGCAAGAATACTACATCAAAAAAGTCTCGCCCTTTACTCTGTTTCCTTTCAAGGATAGTAAGAAATTTTTGAGCCAAAAGTATATCGACAGGAGTAACTTTAATTTCTGTAAAAACATCGAACCGGTTTAAAAGAATTCGTTCAGGAGTGAAATCGTAATGCTGTGCTTCAGTATCTAGTCTGATAAAGATTTTTTCTTCAGCATGTCCAGAAAGCTTATTATCAAACAACAGTTTGGGAAATCTTATGTAGCAATGATATGCAGCCTTCGCAACAGTTCTGAAGTCAACTACATATCCTTCCAATTGAAGGCCCTGTTTAATCACTTCTGCCACTTTCGAAAATTCCTCTTCTGAGAGGTTAAAATTGTCAAAATCCAGGTCCTCAGAAAACCGGTTGTTGCCATGGACGATCCTGAGGGCCGTTCCGCCGATAAACGCAAATCTGTTAGAATAATCACTTTCAAAGAGTATCTCCAGTATCTTATACTGTAAGTATTCTCTCAGCATGAACCGTTCAAACCCTTTCAGATTCTCAGGATAATACTGTTTTATCTGTTCAAGACTCAGCATATAAAAAGTTTAAAAAAAGTTTTACACGTTTTTCCATTATTCGGGAGTGATATAGATACAAATAATTCTCCAGCGTATTCTTGTCAATAATTTCCCTGGCAATCGGAAGATTAATTCTTAATGCTTCTAACTCCAAAAGAGTATTGATCAATTTTAAGTAGAGGGTGTCAAGTATAGCTTTCTCAGGAGATGCAATTTTAATTGTGTAATTGCTTCTTTGAATTAAATCATATCCAAAAAACAGTTCCTCCTTAATATTTCTATACCCAAAATTTCCCAGCGAAGTCTCAAATGAAATTGTTTTTCTTGTAGATATTCCAGTAATCAGATACACTGCTTCAGGAATCAGGTTATAGAAGGCAAGTGCTGAATCAAGTGAGATATAGGATGGCTTATAGATATTGTTTGACAAATGCTGGAGCATAGATTCATTTATCTCAGTATCCTGAAATATGTAGTATCCATTTCTAATTTTCCTGATATAGTCTTGTTGCTGCCACTCAACAAGCCTGCGCCTGTCAAATGCCGGGTCTACTTTCAGTATATCCGGATAGGAAAATACCGGGAAAGCTTTTAGTGCATTTCTAAATTCAAGAAATCTCATATATTTCTAATTGTTGTCAAATATAACAACAAATGGTAACATATACAAATATAGGATAATCACAATTTTAGACAGGTGTTAATAATTCTAAATTGAATTCTTCAATCTTCATGGTTGATTTATAGGATAATATAAACCTATTAAATCAATCCATTATGAAAAATGTCACCGCCAACTCAGTTCAATATACTGGTACGATAAGGCAACTCTTGTTAAGGTCTGATGAGTTTAAAAGTTCGTTAAAGGGATATGAACAGTGGTTAAGGGTATTTGGATTTGCAGAATCCACTGTATACTACTCTCCTGCATATGTTCGTTCGTTTTTCTTCTTTCTGGAAGAAGATGGCTTAACGCTGCTTTCTGAAATAAACAACTATCATATTAAGTCCTATATGCAGCATTTAAGTCAGAGGCCTAATTTTAGAAATGGAAGAAGATTGTCCCATAACTACTTGCTCAATAACTTAAATGCGATCAAGCTTTTTGCGAGGCATATTTCTGAAAGCAAAAGCATCTTTCTGGATTCCTCATTCAGATACTCCAGGGGGCAAGGGTCTGAACGAAAATGGATGAGCAGGAAAGAAATTGATAGACTGTATGAAGCATGTGGCAAAGGGAACAAGGGTGATACAAACAGGATGATTCTCGGCATATACTATGGTCTCGGATTGAGAAGATCGGAGGGTATAGGCTTAGATGTGGGAGATATACAAAGAAACAACGGTTTGGTAATGGTAAGACATGCAAAATTCAACCAAGTACGCTTTGTTCCTGTAGGACCAAGGATCCAATATGATATTGACAATTATATTAGAAGGTATCGAAAACCTCTTCTAAGAACCGCTGGGAAGCAAAACGAAAAAGCATTGTTATTATCTGAGCGAGGCAAAAGGATGATCGGTAATTCAATTTATTTTAAGCTTCAGTATTTAGCAAACAAAGCAGGTATTGCCACCCCCTTATCAATTCACACATTGCGGCATAGTATCGCTACTCACTTAATGGAAAATGGATTAAACCTGGAAAGTATTGCTGGTTTTTTAGGTCACAAAAGTCTTGAAAGCACGCAAATCTATACACATTTAGGACACAAATTATAATAATATCATGAAAGATTATACAGAATACCTTTATTTACTTGGATACAGAGCTTCAACAATACAACAATATAACAAATCTCTAAAGATCTTTACAAATTGGCTTGAATTAAATTCAATTTCTATTGAATCATGTTTATACCAAAATATTCTGGACTTCATTGATCATGCAATCATACATTTAAGAAATAGAGCTAATCCCAGATCAACCATCAATAGAATGCTTTTGTCGATTTCGCATTATTTCGATTGCTTGATTTTAGAGAACCAAAATTTGAGTAATCCGGTCAGGAACCTAAGGATGAAAGATTCTGGTAGAACCATTGATAATCAGTTCTTACATAAGTCTGATCTTATGAATTTATACAATCAACTCGATACTTATGATCCTCGGTCTGTCAGAAATAAAGTATTGTTGGGATTGTTGGTTTTTCAAGGCATGACAAATGGTGAATTACATACTATTGCTCTTAATGATCTGAAATTGAGAAAAGGAACATTACTTATCCGAGGGGATCGGGGAAGCTACTTTAAGAAAGGATCTTCAACCAGAGAATTGAATTTAGAGGCACTCCAAATTATTGATTTGATAGACTATATTAAAAATATTAGACCAAGGATTCTTGCTGGATCATACCGAAGTTTACCAGGAAGGAATACTGAAGAATGTAGAATAAATTACAAAACTAACCAGTTACTTCTTAGCCTCAGTGGATCTGAAAATATCAAAAGTAGTATGTTTCACTTGTTTCGCAATTTAAAGAAACATAACCCTCAACTGAAGAATGCTACACAAATAAGGCAGAGTGTAATTGCCTCCTGGCTGAAAAAGTATGATTTGCGTCGTGTACAGTACATGGCAGGTCATAGATATGTTAGTAGCACTGAACAATACAAGCAAATTGACTTAGAAAAACTACGAAGAAAAGTAATTGAATTTCATCCCCTTAAATAATATAGAAATTGCTATCTTTATTATAATGAAAATGGTTCTTTGAATTATATTTTTTGAGCTAGGGTATGTTATGATTACGGGGCTAGGTTCTACGATCCGAGCCTGGGGAGGTGGCTTCCCTTGAATTCAGAAACAAACTATGTGATTATTTGGGTTATTTGGAGCAATGCTTTCATCCTGCATAATAATTTTTCCTCTTCTTAGTTATATTTATTAAATCTTCTTTATCTACGGTAAAAAGAGGTTTTCATATATTTGTAGATCATTAAAAATCATTGATATGCCTGAAAAGAAATCAAATGTTGGAGTATTGTATGGTGTTGTTGGGCTTTTGGTTGTGGTGCTTGCCGTTGCCATTTATATGCTCTTGGATCTGAAAAAGGATTATGATGTTACCAGCGAAGAGCTGCAGCAAAACAAAGTTTTTTTCAAAATGGAAAAAGATTCCCTCGAACGGGAGCTGCATTTTATATATACCGAGTATGATTCCCTCGAAACAGACAATGAGAAAATTCAATCAGAAATGGTCCTCCAGCAAGAGAAAATTGATCGCCTGATCGCTATCCAGGCTGATGATGCCTATAAAATAAAAATGTACCGAAGAGAAATGGAAACCCTTCGAACTGTGCTAAGATCCTATATCGTACAAATTGACTCCCTGAATTCTCAGAACCAGGCCCTGATGGCTGAAAATATCCAGCTAAAACGTTCTGAGCAAACACTACAAACACAGAAACAGCAGCTGGAAACAGAAAAAGCAGACCTGGAAGATATCAAGGACCTGGCTTCATCGCTTCAGGCATCGGATATGCTAATAGTGCCTATTAATGGAAAAAACCGTCCTAAAAAGAGGATTAAGTATATTGATAAAATTCGTGCAGATTTTGTTATAAGGGCAAACTCTGTGGCGCTGCCGGGCGAAAAAACCATCTACCTGCGATTGATTCGTCCTGATGAAGTTGCCCTTGGTACCCCGGAACTTGAAGTAATATCATACAATGATGAAGAGCTTCCCGTTTCTGCTTCCCGAACAGTAACATACGAAAACGCTGATTTGCCTGTTTCTATCTTTTGGACAAACAATGGCGAAATTGTACCTGGTGAATATGTGGCTGAACTTTACTGTGAAGGAAAACTAATCGGAAACACTACGTTTGTTCTGATGTAATTGTTTCCCTGTAAATAACTTTTTGTTCCTTACGTGAACATCACCACACAACTGGAAAGCGTTAGTTTTTCATTCGTAGATTCGTGGATAAAAAACAAAGCACAACCATAAAAACCCTGGAATCCGGGGACAAATAAATATGCCCCCCCCAGCGATCTCTCCCTTAATATCAGTGATTAAAAAATATTCCTTAATTTTAGATTATAATTAATCATTGGTAGACACAAATTATCATGAGAATAGGAATTATAATTGGTAGAATAGGCGGTGTCGATGGCGTAGCGCTTGAAGCTGAAAAATGGATAGCTGTTCTTAAATCCATGGGCCATCAGATATACATTATTTCTGGCCAGTATCAGGAACGCCCAATGAATCCGGAATCGGAAACACTGGTTCCCGAGATGTCTTTTTTCTCCCCGGAAAGCTACTGGAGTCAGAAAAAAGCATTTTTCCATCCGGAAACAGACCCTGATGAGCTTATTGAACACCTGAATCTCTATTCGAAAGTCATTTATAAGAAATTATTGAATTGGGCGAGAATCAATAAACTCGAGCTGCTAATTTCAGAGAACGCCTCTGCCCTACCCTCACACCTGGAAATGGGCCTGGCTATAAACAAAGCCGTACATAAACTTGGTCTGCCTACGATTACGCACGACCATGATTTTGCATGGGAGCGTGGTGACCGTTATATGTCTCCCCACGAAGAAATTAATAAGTTTGTAGAAACAGTTTTCCCCCTTCAGGCGCCAAACTCTATTCACGCAGTGATCAACTCAAATGCGCAAAAATCTTTGAAAGAACGCTTTGGCCGCGACTCAGTCAATGTGCCCAATGTGATGGATTTTAACATGGGATTTGGTATCAAGACAGAACGAAATGCAAACCTACCAGAACATCTTGGCTACAGCCCTTCTGATCTTTTCCTCTATCAGATTACACGAATCGTAGGAAGAAAAGGTATAGAAGTGGCCATCGACCTTGTACATAAACTCAATGATAAGAAGGTCAAATTAATCATTACCGGCAACTACGCAGATGACGCAGAAAGCCAGTACTATAATGAGCTTGTGGAGCAAATTCACGAACTTAAGTTAAGCCAACAGATTCGTTTTGCTTACCACCTTTTTCATAACAAAGGGCTTTCAAACACCAAAGGCGAAGTGCGGTTTTCACTATCAGACGGATATGCCAGGGCAAATGCCTGTACCTACTTCAGTACCTATGAAGGATTTGGAAATGCATTTGTAGAAGCTGTGCTTGCCCGCCGGCCTATCTTTGTCAATAATTATGAACCTGTTTACATGCCGGATATTGGTAGCAAAGGATTCAAAACCGTGATGCTGGAGAAAAACGATCTTAATGACCAGGCAGTAAAAGATATGGCAGAGATTATTTATAATCCTAAGCTGGCAAAAGAAATTGCTGATTATAACTATGCGCTCGGGAAAAAATACTTTTCTTATAAAACGCTCGAAGAAAAACTGCAGGAATTAATTGAAAAGGCCTTTGCCCTGGTTAAATAAATTATCTCGGGCTAAGAAAATACTATTCAATCAAATCCCGTATAATCATGTCGGCTTTTAACCAGTTATCGGGGTGTATTGTTAGTTTTTCCTGCTTGCACTGCAGCAATCCACTTTCAATATGTTGATTCGCTGATAGCATAAGTTTTTCATACAGAGATTTTCCAAACGCTGTTTTAATGTATTCCAGATCCGCTCCTCGCATTGTTCGCAGCGAAATAATCAGGTAATCGTTAAAACGATTCATCTTTGTGAGATTTTCTCCTTCATTAAAGCTTCCCCCGGTATTTATTTTTTCAATATACTTCTTCACTGAAGATACATTCCAGCTTCGTTCTTCTCCATTATAAGAATGTGCTGCCGGGCCCAACCCCAGGTAGGGTTTGTTTTCCCAATAAGATGTATTATGCCTTGATTTATGTCCCTCTTTTGCAAAATTTGAAATTTCATAGTGTTCGTATCCATTCTTTCCGGTAATCTCCCTCAACATTTTATATTGCTCAATACTGATGGTCTCGTCCACCTCAAAGAGCTTTCCGTTTTTTCTCCAGTGATCGAAAATTGTTCCTTTTTCATAGCTCAGGTGGTAGGCGGAGAGGTGTTGAACGGGAAGGCCCATTGCTGCCTGTAAATTTTTGTCCCACTTTTTCATGCTAAGACCCGGGACCCCATAAATCAGGTCCATATTTATGTTGTCAAATCCCGCTTTGGAGGCATTCAAAATACTTTCCGTGGCTTGCTTTTCCGTATGTGAGCGCCGCATCAAACTAAGCTCGTCCTGGTGGAACGATTGTACCCCCACGCTCAGGCGGTTAAAGCCAATTTCCCGGATTCCTTTGAGATAAGATTTTGATAAATCATCCGGATTAGCTTCAAGGGTGACTTCAGCATTGATAGATAACATAAATTCTCTATGCAAAAGTTTGAGTATGCGCTCCAGGTGTTTTTTCGATAAAACAGATGGTGTTCCTCCTCCAAAATAAATCGTTTCGATTTCTTCTTGTTCCAGGTAGTTCTTCTTTAACACGATCTCCTTCAAAAGAGCGTCCACATAATCGTCGACGTATTTCAAACTTACCGTGAAATAGAAATCGCAGTACCGGCAGGCCTGTCGACAAAAGGGTACGTGTATATATATTCCAGCCAAAGTCTTGTGTTTTTAGATTGTGCCCAGGTGTGGTTTATTCCTCAATATACCCGATCACAGCGTTTGACACGGCTCTTGGTTCGGGGGGTAAAGAAAATACATTTTCTTCATACCTGTGGTTATAGGGGGAGATGTTCATGGTTTCGCCGTTAATAACAAGCGTACTGCTGCCACCGGGATCGAAGCCCATGGCTGTATGCATACCGTATTTCCTTAAAATTTTTGCCATATCCACATGCGTCGCACCGACCGATTCTCTTATTCTTCCATTAATGGTTAGCACAGCAAGTTCTCCCTCAGTATTCATTCCAACGGCTATTTTCGGACCACGCATATCTGTATAATCCAGCCGCGCAGCTTGTGTGGCAATGGAATTCACAGTTTTCCATCCCTCCTCTTTCATGTCAAGAGCCAGCTCATTATCTGCCAGAAGCAGCGGACCGGCCTCTATGGCATGCTGAATCTCTTCGTAGCCCTTTACAAATATCTTTACTTCTTCTTCAACTGTAATACCTGTTGGAGTTTTCTTTTCGGGAAATAACAAAGTAATTCCAACCGGAATAATATTCACCCAATCTCCTTTTTTGGTTTTTATTACCTCCTTGACATGGTTCCCGGAAAAACGCACGATGGTTCTGCCATTTCCTTTGATCTTTTGTTTACTAAACATCAAATCATAGTAAGCCAATTCATCACCAGGATCTTCAATATTATAATGACTGTGCTCCAGGTTTGCTTCCCAATTCTTACCTTTAATGTGTAAGCCCTTGCTGCAACTCACTCTCTTGATTTCAGTTGTTCCGTCTTTGTTAATCAACAGGGCCGCTTTATTAAACAAGGGCGGACATTTACATATGCCATCAGAAATCAGCATTCCCAGGGGAGAGCCGATATATGATTCCGGTAAACCAAGCTTGCCAACCAATTCGGCATTAAGAATATATCCACCGTTCCATGCTATTTTGGGCTTGTGACCTGTTTCAAGTTCAAATTCCTTAACAAATACCGATACGGTTTTGGGTTTGGTGTTTGTGGTCATGGCTTTGAACTGCCATGACCCTTTCCTGGTATTTATCTTTCCAATAACCCCGTTGTATGGCATTGAATCTTGATAGATTCCGCTCACATATTCATATGTTACGAGCGTTTTCCCGGTATCTTTATTAGATAGTTTTTCCAATACATGCATTATTGGTGATCCCCGATCTTCTGCGTCTCGCTGTATAGCTTCTGTTACTTTGTCTTTTCCCAGTTTCTCCACTAATGAATGATATAACTCGCTATTCAAAGCATTATCCAAATCTTTTGCGGTTTGTATGGGACTTGGATATGCCAGGGTTGGTCGTATTCCTGCGGGAACATATTGAATGTAGCCGCTTCCAACAGGAATTCCCATCAAATTTTCTGCGGTCTGAGTTTTAACTTGTCCAATATGAAACCTGTCGATGTTCACAATGTCAGTCATTAATGCCGCATTTCTCCTGTTGGTTAAAAGATAACCTCCATCCATCCTGATTTGCCGCAGGTGTTTCAGCGCCTCTTCTCCAAGCTGTGGAAAATGAATTCCAACACTCAGCTGTAGTGTATTAATTACTCTTATAAGTTTGTTTTCGTACAAAAGCCGTAATTCCTTTGATTCTCCTTCTAAGAGATAATGTTCTATTTCTTCTTTTGTAAGTTGTTTGCCCAGGTTGTTTTGTTGAGCAAAAATATAAACCGGGGCAATTGTATCCTTGTGCTTATTTATATGTTCTTGGGTAAGCTCTTTTTCAATAGGTAATCTAAGCCGGGAACGAATCGACTGCAGGGCAAAAAACTCCAATTCGTAAGTAATAAATTCACCTGGAAAATACGCGATGGGTAAATTTTTCTTAAGGTTTTCGATTAAGTGTTTCCTGTTGTCAATGGCCAGGTATTTACACGAAGAAAGTTGCAAAAGTGCCAGGTTCCAATCTGTGAAAAACTGGGGAGAAATATTCACTTTATTCAGGGGAGCACATTTAACAATTTTCAGGTAGAGTAGATTAATCAGCCCTGTTAATTCCTGGAAAGTAAATTGTTGATATGGATAATTCAGTCGGTTCCTGTGTCGATACGACATAGAATGATCATGCCGTATTTCATCTTCCCCATCTCTTATTTTAAATATAAAGTCAACTGCGTTGTAGAAATCGTGGGTAATTTTTTCTGGTATTTTATTCAAATCTGTAACATTAGTAATTAGTTTATTGGCGAAATAGAACGCCGAACCTTTTACTCTTTGTTGTTCATTTCTGAAATAACTCGGGTCTATAAGTGATTTAAGCATCAGCATAAAATACATCTGTCCATAACCCGGCAAATATTGCCTGTTCTCCCTATGCAACAAATATTTTAGATCCTCATTACTGAAACTCACTTTTTGCTTGTACTCTTTAAGCGCTTCTCTTGTTGTTTCTGTAAGCGCTGAAATGGGTTGAAGCTGATAGTACATTTGTCTAAGCATGTACTGTATATTTTCATCCAGCGCGTTCAGGCTGTATCTTTTTTCAACAACCCTTTTGTTGTGCTTCGTTTCGTCTGCAAATTTGTGTGGGAAAAACACCCTTTCAATGATCTTGTTTACAATCTTTGTGCTAATTTTCTCTCCCCTAAATTCAAGGACTTTAAGCCGGTCTTTTTCTTGCAGATGTTCTCCAATTACCTCTGAATACACTTCTTCAGGAACATAACGACTGCAAAAAATTGGTGTTCCGCAGGCAGTTGCTTCAATTATGGGCAAGCCCCTTCCTTCTGTTTCGCTGGGCAGAAGAATTAGAGATGCAATATTGTATAATTCCGGAATTCCAATGGGGTTTTCAAATTTATTCAGGAACCTTTCTTTATCCAGTTCTCCCAATAAAAATGCAAGAAAAACTCTCTCCTTAAAAGTGGGAGATATCTTTTCCAGGAGGTCTTTAAAATGTTTCACCAGTTCCCTGTAATATTCGAAATGTCCTTCGGCAATTGGTCCGGTTATCAAGAGTGTCACCTTAAGTTTGGGGGCGTGATTGAGTTTATTGATCATTTCTTCGTTGCTCAACATCTTTAATAATAATTGGAAGCCCAATTCTATTCTCTTCCTTGATATTATTCTTGTGGGTTGAAGAAAAATAACATTCTCTGCAATAAACTCATTAACAGGCATTGTTTTCTGTCCCATCAAAATAGGCATGGGATTGTTCCTGGAAACAAGCTTGCTCTTCAATACATCCTGAACCGAATAACTTACGAGCTGCTCCTTATAGCGAGAGAGAATCTTTTCAAATTGAAGAAAGGCATTAATTTTCCTTCTTTTGTCAATTTTAGTGTATTGTTTGGTGTCAACCGCGGTCCCCACTTCCATTACACTTGCTGGATTGTGCCCATTTGTCCTGATCAAATGTTCTGTTTGCCCTTTATTGATATTTACATTGATCCAGTGTTTTGAGGACCATGGAAATAACACCTCAATAAGAGAAAAAACCTCACCAAGATGAGAGTTGGTAAAAAAGAAATCCCTTGGACCGGATTTTAATCCTTGTGATTTCTTGTCGAATTTATTGTTGCCCCCCTCCCAATAAAAATCGTGATTGTTATTTATTACAGGAATACCCATAAACTCGGAAAGTATTACCAAGGCCAGGGCTGCGGATACATTTCCCGGGTTTGAACAGACATTAACAATATATAACAAAGTGATATTCTCCTCTTCAATATATCGGCCAATCCTATCAACAATAAGAAGACATTCGTTCCAAAGTTTAATAATTAAATCATTATAAGCCACGCTGCCTCTTTCTAAATCTGTCAGGAATAATCCTTCATAAAGAGGCCATTCTCCAAAACCTTTCAATAATGGCACTTCCAGTTTTTTATATGAAGGATTAATAAGTGTGTCTGATTTAGAATGAAATTTACCTGCGATGTAATGAATGGGAATACCGGGAATATTTCTTCGCATTAGCTCAGCGTATTTTCCTATCTCAACCGTTACACCATCTATCATGTAATGAAAAGTAAGAAAAGCCGCCCCTCCTGCTGAATTTTTCTTTATAAACGCTTCGTAATCTCCTTTGAACTGTAATTCATCTTCTTCGTTCTCCTCTTTAAACCTATCGATGAACAAGCCCAAATCAAACCAGGTATTAATATTCTCTTTCTTTAATACGCTTAAGAGTTCGCTTGTAGTCATTTTTCTTTTCATCTATATATATATTAATTTCCTTCTGCACTGCAATCTCTTCTTATTTGTTGGAATATAATAAATTCTATCTTTATAGTCAATTAATAGCTTATGTTGAAACACATACTTCGTAATTATATATCGGGGATAATTTTTGGGTTTATTATATTAATTCTTAGTATTTTACCTGTAGGCACCGAGGGAAAAAGCGTCTTCTTTGTTTTTCCCGGAGCAGACAAGGTAATCCACGCTATTATGTACGGGGTTTTTTCCGGCTTACTAACAAACGGGTTCCTCCGTTCACAGGGTTTTAAATGGAAAAAGTTACTGCTCCTCCTGGCCGCAATCCTTACTTATTCAGTATTGATCGAAATTATCCAACAATATCTTACTTCCTATCGGAATGGAGAATTTTTGGATGTGCTGGCAAATATGGCGGGCATCCTGGTTGGTGCTGCCCTGGTATACACTTATCGTAAAATCAAATATTGATCCTGTCGCTGTCTTTTTTAAATTCCGAAGACAGGTCGCTGATGGTTTGGTGCAAAAATAAATTTTTCAGCTGTTGCCTTACAGCTGTAATTTTATCGTGCAAACCACATGGATGATCGTCTGAACATTCGGTGTTCCTTATCAGGCAGGTTGTAAATATATCCGTACCGTCTATTATTTCAATAATATCCATTAATGGAATTTCTTCAGCCGGCTTCGATAGTGTAAATCCTCCGCGGGGACCTTTGGTGGAATTAAGAATTTTGTGTTTAGTTAAGGTTTGTAGTATTTTTCCAAGAAATGGAGCGGGAATATCCAGTTCGCTGGAAACCTCTTTAATCCCAATCTTTTTTTTGTCAGATGCATACACAGAAATGTATATTACTGCTCTAACAGCATATTTACACGTATTTGATAACATTTATTTATGTGTCAATTTTGTTTTTTCTTCTTTCGTGTCTTCCTCCTTCAAATTTTGTGTTTAAAAATACCTTTACAATTTCAAGGCTTTCATTTATATCAACAAAACGGGCCGGTATTGAGCAAACGTTAGCATCATTATGTTTTCGCGCCAATTCAGAAATCTCAACGCTCCAGCATAATGCAGCTCGTACACCACGGTGTTTGTTTACCACCATGTTAATTCCATTACCACTTCCGCATAATGAAATTCCCATTTTATATTTTCCACTTTCTATATTTTCTCCCAGTTTATGTCCGTAATCCGGGTAATCAACAGATTCTGTGCTATTTGTGCCTAAGTCAATTAATTCATACCCTATACTTTCCAGGTATTTAATTAACTCTACCTTTGTATCAAATCCAGCATGGTCACAAGCAATTACAATTTGAGGTTTCATTAAAATATTTTTTGTATTCCAGAGATTGGTTTTGATTTTCTTTGATCGACAATAGTCGTCATCATTTAACAAAAATAGTGTTAATTTGTTGTTAATTGCTTTTTATATCGTTTCAAAAATAAACCTTGACTTTTTAAATATTATTTCCTCTTATAATTATAAACCAAACGATCAAAAATATTAGCACTTACTTTTTTTATAGAATTAAACATACTTTCAACAAATTATCTATATAAATTTGCACGTTATTTATTAACCCCTGGCTTATTAACAACTTGTTAATTTCGATCATAATTATCGGAGTATCAAAACAGAAAAAGGTAATTTATTGTTAAAAGAATGTGACTTAGTGTTGATGAATCATAAAACAGAAACTTTGATGTGTTTTTATAAACATAGTTAACCGACTATCATCATCATCATATAAGATTTAAATTTTTAAACACATAATAATAGAAAATATGGGAATTGTTAATAACGAGAATATTCGCAATGGTTTTCTTGATATTAAAGTAGACGAAAATATCGATGTAATATATGAAATTAATAAGCTAAGAAAAGTAAAAAATGCTGTTATCCTGGCTCACTATTACCAGGAAAGCGAAGTTCAGGATATTGCTGATTTTATTGGTGATAGTTTAGATCTCTCCAGGAAAGCAGCTGAAACTAAAGCTGATATTATTGTATTTGCAGGTGTGCATTTCATGGCTGAAACAGCAAAAATTCTTTCTCCCTCAAAAAAAGTACTGCTTCCTGATTTAATGGCTGGTTGTTCTCTTGCTGATTCCTGTCCACCGAAAGAGTTTACAGAATTTAAAAAGAAATATCCTGAACATACTGTTGTTTCTTATGTAAATACAACTGCAGAAATTAAAGCTTTAACTGATATCATCTGTACTTCAACCAATGCGTACCAGATAATCAATAGTCTACCTAAGGAGGAAAAAATTTTATTTGCTCCTGACAGGAATCTTGGTAATTATATAAAGGAAATTACTGGAAGAGAAAATATGGTAATTTGGGATGGTGTCTGTCATGTTCATGAAGAATTTAGCTTGGAAAGAATACTTGAATTGAAGAAAGAAAATCCGGAAGCAAAAATAATTGCTCATCCTGAATGTGAAAAACCAATTCGAATTGTTGCTGATCACATTGGATCAACTTCTTCTCTTCTTAATTTTTCTATTGAAGATAGTGCGGATAAGTTTATTGTAGCTACAGAATCGGGCATTCTTCACCAGATGAAGAAATCCAGTCCTCAAAAAACTTTTATAGCTGCTCCACCCAAAGATTCAACCTGTGCGTGCAATGATTGTAAGTTTATGAAATTGATAACTTTAAATAAAATTTACAATACACTGAAATATGAATTGCCGGAAGTACTTATGGATGATGAGTTACGCAAAAAAGCTGAAATTCCCATTCGCAGAATGCTTGAAATATCTGATAAATTAGGTTTGTAATATTGAAGTTATATTTTAATATATTGTTAAATACTACGCTGAAAAGTAACATAATACTGATCTTGTTTTTTTGTGCAAATAATTTGTTAGGGCAGATAGATATGGAAGATGGTCCGATGAAGATCTATTATCCTAATGGGCAGGTATCAAGTGAAGGAATTATCAAGGATGGTAAACCTGATGGCTATTGGAAAACTTACTATGTTACCGGAATAAGTAAATCGGAAGGAAAAAGACAAAATTATTTATTAGACAGTACCTGGAATTTTTATAATCAATCCGGGGAACTGCTTGAAGAAATTAATTACCAGCTTGGAGTGAGAAGTGGTTATGTAATTAAGTATGCTTATGACAATCCGAATCAGCCAGGAATGCAAACATTGATTTCTAAAGAATTATATATAAACGATAAGAAAGAAGGAAATTCATATTACTATTATATCACGGGAGAGTTGAAAGAATCGATATATTATTCGAACGGTAAAAAACAGGGCCCCGCCAGGGAATTTGAGAAAGACAGTACTGTAATTACCTTGCTTCAGTATAACAATAATTACCTGGTAAGCAGGGAGAAAATCAACAGGAGAGATAATGAAGGACAGAGGCAGGGAACGTACAAAGTTTTTCATGAAGATGGTTCTCTGAAAAAAGAAGAAAATTACCTGGATGATGATCTTCATGGCTATTTCAGGGAGTTTGATGAAACAGGAGATCTACTCCAGGCAATGCGATATGAAAGAGGAGCTGTTATTGAAGAGCTCGATGAAGAAGCAAAAGAGATTATTGATTTTAAAAGGACCTATGACGAGCTGGGAAGAATTGTATTTTCCGGAGCATATTTTGAAGGTGTTCCCCGGGGTATTCATCGGTTTTTTGATATAACAGGCACCATTGTTAATTCATACATTTATAACGAAAGAGGCCAAAGATTATCAGAAGGAATTGTAGATGAACAGGGAAGAAAAGTAGGAAATTGGATTGATTATTATGTTTCCGGAAAAAAGAAAGCTGTTGGTACATACCTGGACAATAAGAGAAGTGGTCAGTGGACGTATTATTTTGAAAATAATAAGATTGAGCAGAAAGGAAAATTCATCCGTGGAAAATTTGACGGTTTGTGGATGTGGTATCATGCAAACGGATTGGTTTGGAGAGAAGAATCTTATTTCAATGGAAAAGAAGATGAATACTCTACTGAATATGATATTGATGGAAATGTACTTTCGGAAGGAAATTTTGTTGACGGGGAAAGAGATGGTGATTGGATCTATGATGTTGGAGACCACAAAGAAACGGGAGCATATATTCTAGGATTAAGAGAAGGGAAGTGGACTTATTTTTTTGAAAATGGAGATGTAAAATTTAAGGGAAATTATCTTCAGGGCAATCCGGATGGAATTCAAATCTATTATTATCCTACAGGTAAAATAAGAGAGGACCAGTATTTTAAAAAAGGAGCAAGAGAAAAAATGTGGAGAAAATATGACGAAGAGGGAAATGTAATTCTGGCAATTACCTATAAAAACAATGTAGAATATCGAATAAACGGAGTGAAGATAAATCTTCCGGAAAGTGATATTAAATTTATTGAATAAATGCAGGAAAAAGAAGAGTTTGAATTAAGAGACAATCCACTTTCAGATGATGAAAAAGATTTTGAAAAGGAATTAAGACCTTTGTCATTTGGTGATTTTGCTGGACAAACAAAAATTACTGATAACCTGAAAGTATTTGTTGAAGCGGCAAAACTAAGGGATGAGGCGCTCGATCATGTTCTCCTGCATGGGCCTCCCGGATTGGGAAAAACTACACTGGCAAATATCATTTCCAACGAATTAGAAGTAAGTATTAAAACTACATCCGGACCGGTACTTGATAAACCTGGTGATCTTGCCGGATTGCTTACCGGACTTGAAGAAGGAGATGTGCTTTTCATCGATGAGATACACCGGCTTTCTCCTATTGTTGAAGAATATCTTTATTCTGCCATGGAAGATTATCGCATCGATATTATGATAGATAAAGGACCTGCCGCCAGGTCTGTACAAATAACACTAAATCCTTTTACTTTAATCGGAGCTACAACAAGATCGGGTTTGCTAACCGGACCACTAAGAGCGAGGTTTGGTATAAATTCACTATTAGAATATTATGATTCAGAGATACTTACAGGAATTGTAAAGAGATCAGCATCTATTTTAAAAGTTGATATTCAAAAACAAGCTGCAAAAGAAATAGCATCGAGGAGCCGGGGAACACCAAGAATAGCAAACGCCCTGCTAAGAAGAATACGCGATTTTGCCCAGGTGAAAGGAAACGGAAAAATAGATATTGAAATTACAAAGTATGGTCTGGAAGCTTTGAATATTGACAAATCGGGACTTGATGAGATGGATAATAAGATACTCTCTACAATTATTGATAAATTCAAAGGTGGCCCAGTTGGATTAACAACAATATCAACAGCTGTAGGCGAAGAAGCGGGAACAATAGAAGAAGTTTACGAACCTTTTCTTATTAAAGAAGGATATATAAAGAGAACCCCCAGGGGAAGAGAAGTTACAGAAATAGCATACAGACATTTAGGAAAATATAAGCCAGATCAAAACTTATTATTTTGATATTTTGTATTATATTTGGCATGAAAATTAAAGCATCACACAATGAAAGATATTCTGAAAAATCTGGGATTGATAGTTATATTGATTGGCGTTATTTTATTAAGTATCGTTGTTTTTACACAAACCCAGACTAATGCAAAATTAGCCATCAGCCTTATTCTTGTTGTAGTTGGACTTTTTAGTCATATTATTATAAATAAGTTAGTTGACTAATACTTGTCTTAATTTTAATAAGTACTTTAATCCTGGTTTATCCGGGATTTTTTATTTTGCGCCTCTTTTTTATAATTTCAATTGAACTTTATCCATAGTTATTTGATATATAGTAAAGAAATATATAAACATAAATAGATATGAAAGACAGCATTAAGATGGATTGGTTAAGCGACATGGCTTTTGAAACAGAGATAAATGGACATAAATTATACCTGGATGCAAGTGAAAACGTGGGAGGAAAGAATTTAGGCCCAAGACCAAAGCCCTTTATGATGTTGTCGCTTGCCGGCTGCGCAGGGATGGATGTTGTTTCTATTCTGAAAAAAATGAGGGTTAGTTATGAAGCACTGAATATTAGTGTTGAAGCTGATCTTGCCGAAGAGCATCCAAAGAAATATTTAGGAATGAAAATGATCTTTACCTTCAAAGGCAAAGATCTTCCAATGGAAAAAATAGAAAAAGCAGTTAATCTATCGAATGATCGATATTGTGGTGTATCAGCAAATTACAATGAAGCTTTTCCGGTAAGTCACGAGATAGTTTTAGAAGATGCCTAGAATTTTTTTTGTAAGAATTTACTTTTCCGCTTGTAAATTTACTTTTTAGAAGTTAGGTCTTTTTATGTTAAGAGCACCCTTAAGGAATTTGATCTTAGGAGGGTTTAGCTATCTAAAAAGCTGAAGAGAATTGTTCAAGAAAACGAACATCATTCTCGAAATACAGACGAAGATCTTTTACCTGGTATTTCAACATAGCTGTGCGTTCAACGCCCATTCCAAATGCGAAACCAGTATATTTTTTACTATCTATTTTACTGTATTCTAAAACATTGGGATCAACCATTCCGCATCCAAGGATTTCGAGCCAACCAGTATATTTACATACGTTACATCCTTTACCACCACATATTTTACAAGAGATATCCATTTCTGCGGAAGGCTCAGTAAATGGAAAATAGGACGGACGGAACCTGATTTGTGTTTCTTCACCAAACATCTCTTTGGCAAAATACATCAGGGTTTGCTTTAAATCAGCAAACGAGACATTCTCATCAATAAATAAACCTTCAACCTGGTGAAAAATGCAATGAGCTCTTGCTGAAATGGCTTCATTACGGAACACTCGGCCCGGAGAAATAGTACGAATAGGGGGTTGAGTATTTTCCATTACCCTGACTTGTACCGAAGAAGTATGGGTGCGAAGTAGCACATCCGGGTCTTTTTCTACAAAGAAAGTATCCTGCATATCCCTGGCCGGATGCTCAGGTGGAAAATTCAGAGCAGAGAACACATGCCAGTCGTCTTCAATTTCAGGTCCTTCAGAAATATTATAACCCAACCTGGTAAAAATGTCAATGATCTGATTTCTTACAATAGAAAGCGGGTGGCGAGCTCCTAAAGAAATGTTCTTACCTGGAACGGTTAAATCAGGAATTGAAGGGGTGGTGTCAGACTGAGAAAGCGCTTCTTTGTGAGACTCTATTTTTTCAGTGATAAACTGTTTGAGCTCATTAATTTTTTGTCCAACTTCCTTTTTCTGCTCATTAGGAACAGATTTAAAATCAGCAAACAAGGAAGCGAGGTGACCCTTTTTTCCCAGGAATTTAATTCTTAATTCTTCAATAGTTTCAAGGGATGAAACATCGAATTCTTTGGCTTCTTCACGTAGCGCCCCAATCTTCTTTAGCATACTTTTATTTTTGAAGCTGTAAAATTAATAAAATTAGCAGATTACTAGTCGATTGTAATGGTATAAGTTATGTTTTGAAGAGGCCTGTCATAAGAATCCGTCGGCTCAAAAGTAATTTGATCTACAATTTCTAAACCCTCAATAACTTCTCCAAATACAGTATAAGCCCCATCAAGGTGCGGTGTTCCACCAATAGTTGTATAGGCATTTATTTGAGTAGTAGTTAGCGGGGCACACCTGCCCGATTTTACCATACCGTTCAATTGTTCAATTGTAAACACTTGTCCTTTAACAATATAAAATTGCGATCCCGAGGAACGTTGTTCAGGATTTACATTATCTCCCTGCCTGGCAGCAGATAACGCACCCTTTTTGTGAAAAAGTGTAGGTGAAAATTCTGCCTCAATGGTATATCCCGGTCCACCTGTTCCTAAACGTTGTCCTCTTTGAGCATTAACACTATGGGGATCTCCACCCTGGATCATAAAATTTTCTATTACCCTGTGAAACATTTGACCATTGTAGTATCCTTCATCAATGAGTTTTAACATATTCTCCTGGTGCTTCGGGGTTTCATCGTACAATAGAACACGAATATTTCCCATTGTGGTTGCTATGGTTATTGTTTTACCCGGGGGAGTTTGACCTTCCTGCGCATTAGCTGTTAGTGCGATCATTAGAGACAGTGAAAATAATAGGGTAAGTTTTTTCATTTGCTTCATTTTTAATATTTCAAAATTATAAAATATCTCGGTATTCTTCCCATTTCCCCATTTCCATACCCCATTTCCCCATTTCCATACCCCAATAAACCACTCTACCCCTATAAACACCCCCCTTTCTAATTGTGAAAAAAACACCATTTATCTCCCTCGAATTATGCTTACTTTTACGTGATTGTCTCAAAGAATGAATTATCAATAGATGGCAGCGAATCCAATTAAGCAATTATTCGGTCAAACCGCGGTATATGGAATGGGTGTCGTTCTTCCCCGATTTCTGAATTTCATAGTTCTGACTCCATTTTATACACGTGTTCTTCCACCGGAAGAGTATGGTGTAATAACAGAGTTGTACGCTTATGTGGTTTTTCTGCTGGTTGTATTGACATATGGAATGGAAACGGGATTTTTCAGATTTGCCAGTAACAGCAAGGAAAAGGAGAAAGTTTATACCAGCGTTCTTACTTCGGTATTCACAAGCTCGTTGATTTTCGCTATCCTGGTAATATTGTTTTTAAAACCCATCTCCACTGGCATGGACTATGAGCAATATCCAAAATATATACTTTGGCTAGCAATGATTGTTGCGTTAGATGCTTTCACTGCCATTCCTTTTGCCCGCATTCGACTATATAATAAACCGCTTAAATATTCTCTTATTAGAATTGTAGAAGTAGTTGTAAATGTAGGACTTATATTATTTTTTCTTAGTTACGCGCCAAAACACGTTGAGCATTCTCCGTGGATTGCAAAAATCTATAACGACCAGCTTGGTGTGGGCTATGTGCTGGTGGCAAACCTGGTTGCTTCATTTGTAAAACTACTACTACTTTCAGGTGAAATCTTTGCAGTTTTCAAAGGGTCATTGGATATGCAGTTACTGAAAAAAGTGCTAAAATATTCCTATCCACTGCTAATCGCCGGACTGGCCGGTGCTGTAAATGAGGCACTTGACAGGGTACTGTTGAAACACCTGCTTGATCCAAATGAAAACCCAATGGCTCAGCTTGGAATATACGGTGCAAACTTTAAGATTGCAGTATTGATGTCTCTCTATGTTCAAATGTTCAGGTACGCAGCAGAGCCCTTCTTTTTCGCCAATTCCAATGAGAAAAACGCAAAGGAACTCTATGCCGATGTGATGAAATTTTTCTTAATTGCGGGATTGCTGATATTCCTGGTGGTTACTTTGTATATCGATTATTTTAAACTTTTTATAGGTCCCGATTTCAGGGAAGGGATCGGGATAGTACCCGTGATACTCATGGCAGTACTTATCATGGGAGCGTTTTTTAATTTATCGGCCTGGTATAAACTGACAAATAAAACATTGATCGGTGCCCGACTGGTTATCATTGGCGCCTTGATTACAATAGTTATCAATGTATTGTTTGTGCCAAGGTTTGGCTATTACGCCTCTGCCTGGGGACACCTTATTTGCTATTCAGTGATGGTAATATTATCATATTTATGGTCGAGAAAACACTATAGAATACCTTATGATTTTAAGCGCATCTTGTTCTATTTTGCTATTATTGTAGCTTTCTTTTACATTGATCACATATTAAGCGTGAAAGAACTATCGTTTGTAAATTATGTTAAACCTATAATGGTCATTGCTGCTTGTTTTATTTTCTATAAGGGAGAGATTGGAACTTTCATGAAATACAAACCGGTAAAAGCAAATAAGTAATATCAAAAACAGAAGATTAAGCAATGAAAGTAAAGATTGTAAACAAATCCATGAATGTTCTTCCATCATACTCAACCGCACATTCTGCCGGAATGGATGTACGAGCTAACCTGGAAGAGAGCATAACATTAAAACCTCTTGAGAGAAAACTGGTTCCAACAGGATTATTTATCGAATTACCAGTTGGTTATGAAGCTCAAATCAGACCCAGGAGCGGACTGGCCCTAAAACAGGGTTTATCAGTATTGAATACTCCGGGAACAATCGATGCCGATTACCGTGGAGAAATTGGAGTGATTGTTGTAAATCTTTCATCTGAAGAAGTAACAATAGAACACGGGGAAAGAATTTGTCAAATGGTAGTAAACAAGCACGAAACAGCTGAATGGCAACAAGTTGAAAGTTTGGAAGAGACAGACCGGGGAGCTGGCGGATTTGGGCACACAGGGAAAAAATAAGTAATTGTTTTATTATCTAACAAACACTGATGAGAAAGAGTTTTATATATATAACTGTTATTCTGCTATTTATCGTACATGGGAAAGGATGGGCGCAGGAGGGAAGTAGCGATTACCAATATGCACTTATAGAGGCGGTAAAGCAAAAAAATCTTGGTAATATTCCGGGTGCTATAGAGCTTTATAAAATGGTTATTGAAGCAAAAGATTCCGTTGCCATTGCTTATTATGAATTGGGCACCCTGTACATGATTGCCAACCAGCCTCAGCTGGCAGAGAAAAATTTCAGGCGGGCCTATCAACTTGACAATTCTAATGAATGGTACGTAAATGGCTATATCGATGTTTTGCTTATGGAGGAGAAATTCAATGAGGCAGAACAATTAGTTGAAAAGACAATCATTACAGATGACAATGAAATAGAATATAGTTTTAAAAAGGCAAACATATATTTTCTTGGAGGGAAGAGCAGGAAGGCAATCAGAAGCCTGAACCGGCTGGAGAAAAAGTACGGTGTTTCAGATAAAGTAGTCCTTCTAAAAGCGAATATTTTTGAATCAGAGGAGAAATTTAGCGCTGCCAGGAAAGAAATAGAGAAATTGATTGAGTTCTTTCCAGAGTCACTACAGTTTTTAGTTGTGGCCGCTGAGCTGGCATTAAAAGACAAGCAAAATGATCTGGCTAGCAAATATTACACAAAAGTATTGGAATTGGATAGCACAAATATTTATGCATTAACTAACCTTACAGATTATTACAGGGTAAAAAAGGAGCACAACAAGAGTCTTTATTACCTGAAAAAATCCTTTGAGAGTGATTATATTGAATTCGACAGGAAAATGTCGATCCTGAGTTATTATTTAACGGATCAGTATTTTTTAGGGAATCATTCTATACAACTGAATGAGCTGATTCAGACCTTGATAAAAAAGTATCCGGACGAAAAGGATGTCAAGTTATATGCTGTAGATTTTTATATTCAACAAAGGAAATATCCAGATGCTTTTGCTTTATTAAGGCCCTTACTGACTATGAACGTAAAAGACTATGAATTGTGGAGACAAGGTATACTGCTCGCCAACGCTCTTTCAGAAAACGAGGAATTATTGCTCCTGGCGAATGAAGCGTATAAAATTTTTCCTGACAGCTCGGAAGTGGTATATTTCAAGGGTATTGCAGAATACGAAAACAAACTGTTCGAAGAAGTGATAGAAACGTTTAGTAATGAGGTTATTACAAAACATTCTAATAGAGAACTTGTTTTACAAACTCAACAAATTATGGCGGAGGTATATCATAAACTTGAGTTGTATGAAGAATCAGACAAGTTGTTCAGAATTCTTATTGAGCAAGAGCCGGATAATTCTTTGGTGTTGAATAATTTTAGTTATTACCTGGCAACAAGGGGAGAGTCTTTAGATGAGGCAAGGGCGATGAGTTACCGAACAATTTTAGAGAATCCGGAAAATGGCACTTTTCTTGACACCTACGCCTGGGTGTTGTTTAAGGTGGGAGAGTATAAGGAGGCGGAACTTTACATAAATAAGGCACTGCAAAAAGGCGGACTAAATGATCCGGATGTGAATGAACATGCAGCAGAGATTCATATGAAACTTGAAAGCTATCATATTGCACGCTCATTTTATGAGAAAGCGATTATTTTAGGAGGGGATAAAGAAAAACTAACAAAAAAGCTGGAAAAACTTGGTCCGGGCAATGAAAAGTAAATACTATATTATCTTATTAAGCTTGCTTGTAAGTAGCTGTTTCACTTCAAGGAAGCTTACCCAACTCACGGATGATACCGAAATACCCGGTGTAGATTCCTTGTGTTTGAACATGGAACCATACCAGTCGCTTTATATGAATAAGATTAAAGCGAGAGTTATTATGGATGGAGAAATCTATGATGCAAAAGTTTCGCTCTATTATCTTCCTGATTCTGTAATTTTTATAAGCGCAGCAAACACAGGATTTGAAATCGTAAGGGTTGCCATCACGGCAGACAGCACCGTATTTATTAACCGCATAGATAAGCTGGTTTATATTTACAGGGAAAGCAAGCTGGGATATAGGCCGCCTGTGGAGTTTGAGAACCTGGAGTATTTGCTGAACAAGAAACTGGCTTGCGAGGAAATAAGATCTATAAACGGAACAGCGCAGAGAGAGATAATAGATTTTTCTGTTCAGGACATTACCAGGAAAATCACATATGATCTAAACACTTTGAAAATCAACAAGTTCGAATTTTTTCACACAAAAACTAATGAATATATTGTTGGTGAAATTACGTCTTCAGACTCCCTGTCTGTTTTCTCTAATTATATCTTTGAAAATGTGGAAATTATGGCAGCTGGCGGTGAAATAACTTATAATAAGGAAATTTTTGTAGATCTATCTTTCAATAAGAACAAGTACACGATATTAGAATATTAATGAAGCAGTTTTTTTCCATATTGTTTTTGATTTTTCTTTCCGCAAGCTTGCTGGCGCAGACAAGAAAGGAGTTGGAAAAAGAGAAAGAAGAAACGCTTAAGGAGATACAACTCTCAAAGGAACTGCTTGAGCAAACAAAAGCAAAGAAACAGTCTTCTATTCACCGGGTTTCCATTTTGAACAGGGGGATAAGATCAAGGGAATCTCTGATCACCACTATAAGCGCGGAAATTAATCAGATCGAGGATGAAATGGATGATATAGAGATTGAAATTAATAAAATATCGTCTTCAATCAAAAAAGGGAAGAACGAGTATGCTGTTATAGTATATAGTATCTATAAAAGCCACACAGACCATGATAAATTGATGTATTTGCTGGCAAGTGAGAGTATTAATCAATTCTATCAAAGAGTTAAGTATATGCGTTATTTAACCGCTTACAGGGAAAAGAAAATAAACGAACTGGAATTATTAATCAGGAATTACGAGGTAAAGAAAGCTGAGCTGGAAGAAATTAGAGAAGTGAAGGTTTCTTTGTTGGGACAAAAAGAAAACGAAAGCCGTACATTGGCCAGGGAAAGGAATCAAAGAAACAACCTGATACGGTCACTCGCCCAGGATGAAAGGAAGTTGAAGCAGAAGCTGGCTGAAAAGGAACGCATAAGGAAGGAGCTGGAAGATGAAATTCGTAAGGTCATTGAAGAGGAAGTAAAAAAGAGAAACAGCAATAATTTATTTAATACCCTTACACCTGAGCAAAAATTGGCAGGAAGAAATTTTGCACAGAACAAAGGTAAATTACCATGGCCGGTAGACCGGGGAATTATTACAGCAGATTTTGGATTGATTAATCACCCGGTTTTAAGAGGCGTGAAAATTCAGAATAATGGAATTGACCTCAGCAGCGCTCCAAACACAAAAGCAAGAGCTGTTTTTGATGGTGAGGTCACAAAGATTGTAGCCATACTGGGAGCTAATTACACGGTTTTGCTTATGCACGGTGAATATCTTACTGTTTATCAGAATCTGGTAGACCTGAAAGTCAAGGCAGGGGATAAAATCAGTGTTAAGCAGGAGATAGGCACGATTTATACAAACCAGGAAGAAAACATGGCTGTTTTGCACTTCCAGGTTTGGAAATCAAAAGAGATTTTAAACCCCGCTTTATGGTTGAGCAAATAAAACGTAACCTTTTTAATATGTTTACGTATAAATTAGCGCGAGTCAAAGCCATATGAGAAAGGATTTACATATTTCGTCGAATGTTCAGAACTTGAGATTAGTTGAGAAGCTTATAGATGAGCTTCAATTTGAACTGGACTTAAGTGATGAATCCTATGGTAATGTTTTAGTAGCGACCATGGAAGCCACAAACAATGCAATTGTTCACGGTAATAAATCAGATCCGAATAAAACAGTGATAGTTAGGTTCGAAAAAGAGGAGAATGAATTGCTTGTAAACATCACTGACCAGGGTCTTGGATTTGACTATAAATCTGTTCCGGACCCAACAGCACCGGAGAACGTGGAAAAGATCAATGGAAGAGGAATCTTCCTCATGGAAAGACTTTCCGATGAGATCAATTTTTCCGATCATGGTAGGATTGTTGAACTCAAGTTCAAAGTGTAAAAGGTGCCCACATTCTTTCATACAGAAAGCATTCGCTTTTCTTTTAACAGGCGCCGGCTCTTCAAGAAATGGATTAATAGTGTTGTAGAATCGCATGGTAAATCCATGGGAACAATCAATATCATTTTCACTTCTAACAATTATTTACTTTCCATTAATAAGCAATATTTAAACCATCATTACAATACGGATGTTATTACTTTTGAATACAATGAGGATATACTCATTTCTGGTGATATCTTTGTAAGCGTAGAACAGGTAAGTATGAACGCCGAGAACTATGAAAATTCTTTTGAACAGGAATTGAACAGAGTTGTTATTCATGGTGTTTTACATCTGTTAGGATTTAAAGACTCTTCTGCTGAAGAAATTAAAGAGATGAGGGAAGAGGAAGATAAAGCTTTGAAGCTTTTAAAATTGGTGGAGTAATGGAGAATATTTACGATGTAATTGTTGTTGGTGCAGGTCACGCCGGCTGTGAGGCCGCTGCTGCTGCCGCCAACCTGGGAAGTAAAACACTTCTAATTACCATGGACATGACAAAATTTGCGCAAATGTCATGTAATCCAGCCATGGGGGGCATAGCTAAAGGTCAGATAGTTAGGGAGATAGACGCTCTGGGGGGCTATTCCGGAATTGTATCGGACCGCTCAATGATCCAATTTAGATTGTTGAATCGTTCTAAGGGACCAGCTATGTGGAGTCCAAGAGCTCAATGCGATAGATCTATCTTTACTTTAGAGTGGAGAAAGGAGTTGGAGGGTATTGAAAACCTTGATTTCTGGCAGGATAAAGTAAGCAACTTGCTTATCGAAGAAGGCGCTGTTTGCGGAGTGAATACCACTATGGGTATAAAATTCCATTCTAAAACGGTTATTCTTACTGCGGGGACATTCATTAACGGATTGATTCACGTTGGTAAAGTTCAGATGGAAGGGGGCAGAATTGGTGAACCACCTTCATCTGGCATTAGTGAGCAGCTGGCAGAACATGAATTTGAAGTGGGTAGAATGAAAACCGGAACACCAGCCAGGATAGATGGCAGAAGTGTCGATTTCGAAAAGCTTACAGAACAGGAGGGAGACAAGGAGGGACGAAAATTTAGTTTCCTTGATTATGAACTGGAATATGAGAATCATAAAAGCTGCTTCATTGCTTACACAAATTTGTCGGTTCACGGCGAGCTTGAAAAAGGATTTGAGGAAAGCCCCCTATTTAATGGTTCCATTGATGGAATCGGTCCGAGATACTGCCCAAGCATCGAAGATAAAATAGTTACTTTTTCAGAGAAGGATAAACACCAGCTATTCCTTGAGCCCGAAGGTTTGTCTACCATAGAATATTATATCAATGGATTCGCATCTTCATTGCCTTGGGAGGTTCAATATAAAGCGCTTAAAGAAATAGAGGGTCTGGAGAATGTTAAAGTCTTCAGGCCGGGATATGCAATCGAATACGATTATTATCCTCCAACCCAATTGAAGCACACGCTTGAAACAAGAAAGCTGAACAACTTGTTTTTTGCAGGACAAATAAATGGAACAACTGGCTATGAAGAGGCCGCCGCACAAGGTATGATGGCTGGGATTAATGCGCATTTAAAAATTAACGGTGAAAAAGAATTTGTGCTGGGCAGAGACCAGGCGTATATAGGGGTTTTGATTGACGACCTGATCACAAAAGGTGTGGATGAACCTTATCGCATGTTTACCTCGAGAGCAGAATACAGAATATTGTTGCGGCAGGATAATGCCGACGAGCGACTTACTCCATTAAGTTATGATATTGGTTTGGCCGGTAAAGAAAGGATGGATTTACTCGAACGGAAAAGAACGGGGGAGAGGGAGCTTACAGATTTACTTAGCAAAACAAGTGTTAAGCCAGATCAGATTAATGACTTTTTAAAGAGCCAGGGCACATCTGGAATAAAGGAGAAAACAAAATGTATCAGCATTGCTAAGAGGCCGCAAATAGATATTATAAGTCTATTAAACGCAATGGAAATAAAGTTTGAACCAGAAAATTTGTCAAAGGGGGTTGTTGCGGAGATTATTGAATCTGTAGAAGTAAGGATTAAATATGAAGGATATATCTCGAGGGAGAAATTGATGGCTGAGAAAATATTACGCCTGGAGAAGATTAAGCTTGATCCAAAGCTTGACTATGAAAAACTAAAAAGCATATCTACTGAAGCAAGACAAAAATTGGTAAAGACCAGGCCGGAAACTATCGGACAGGCATCAAGGATTTCAGGCGTTTCACCAAGTGATGTTAGTGTTTTATTAATTTATATGGGTAGATAATGTTCCACGTGGAACATTTCGAATTGTTCCACGTGGAACATTAACGGTGCAAACCGACGCTTTGCTCATTTTTTTTGGATTAAATAGCATAAAATGAACAGATTTTCTGTACAGGCAAACCTGGTAGATATTATCGAAAGAGAAATTTTCCCTGCGGAAGTTACAATCGAAGAGGGGAAAATTATACGAATTGAGAAAATTAGTGGTACCCCGGATCAATATATTTTGCCTGGCTTTGTTGATTCTCACATCCATATTGAAAGTTCTATGGTTACACCAGTTGAGTTTTCACGAACTGCGATTTCTCATGGTACCGTAGCTACAGTTTCAGATCCTCACGAAATTGCAAATGTTCTTGGTAGAAAGGGTGTGGAATACATGGTAGCGAATGCGAGTTTAACGCCGATGAAAATATTATTTGGAGCACCCAGCTGTGTTCCGGCAACAGACTTTGAATCTTCCGGAGCGAAAATTACTGCTGCAGATATTTCAGAAATGCTTAACTGGGATGACATTGGTTATTTATCGGAAATGATGAATTATCCGGGGGTTATATATAACGACGATGAAGTACACAAAAAACTGGAAGCAGCAGCCAAAAAGGGAGTTCCTATTGATGGACATGCACCTGGATTAACAGGAGAAGATTTAAGAAAGTATGCAGAAGGAGGCATTACCACTGATCATGAATGTTTCACTATTGAAGAGGCAAGAGAGAAAATTTCTTATGGGATACATATTCAAATTAGAGAGGGGAGTGGCGCAAAGAATTTTAACAACCTGATTCCTTTATTGAATGAATATCCCGAAATGGTGATGTTGTGTTCAGACGATCTGCATCCGAATGATTTAATTAAGGGGCATATAAATCTCTTGGTGAAAAGAGCGCTACAGATGGGGTACGATCTTTTTGATGTTCTAAGGTCAGCTTCATATAACGCGGTCCTACATTATAAGCTAAATGTTGGATTATTAAGAGAGGGCGATCCTGCAGATTTCATTTTAGTTGATTCTATTGAAGACTGGAATATTAAAAGTGTTTGCATCAACGGTTCTTATTGTTTCGAAAATGAAGAAGTAAATATTGATAACAGCCAGGAAGAAACCCCAAGTATTGTTCAGCATACAGAAACCCCAAATAATTTCCAGGCAAAAGAGATCACAGAAAAAGACCTTATCGTAAGCGCAAAAGGAAAAACACTGAAAGTAATTCAGGCCATAGATGGAGAATTAATTACAAGAAAACAATCCTTTGTTTATGAAGGCGAGAAACGCAATGTAAGTTCAGACACAGGAAAAGATATATTGAAGCTTGTTGTCGTAAATCGTTATGAAAACAAAGCTCCGGCAATAGGATTTATAAATGGCTTTGGCCTGAAAAAAGGATCTTTAGCTTCAAGCATTGCTCACGATAGTCATAATATAATTTGTGTGGGGACTTCCGACAGAGACATAAAAGAAGCAGTAAATTGGATAATTAGAAATAAAGGAGGCATTGTTAGCTTTGATGGAAAAGATTTCTCAGGACTTCCATTACCGGTGGCTGGAATAATGACAAACAAACCAGTAGCCCTCGCTGCTGAAACATATGAGAAGGCCTCAGAAATGGCAAAAAGGATGGGCACTGGTTTAGCCGCCCCCTTTATGACCTTGGCTTTTATGTCTTTGTTGGTTATTCCTGAACTAAAACTTAGCGATAAAGGATTGTTTGACGGAACAAGCTTTAGCTTTACACCATTATTTGATGACTAGCAATGGAAACATTTCCAGATCATATATTGGAATTATTGCGATTACTGCCAGGAGATCCTGGCGTTTATCAATTTTATGACAGCAAGGATAACATCATATATGTTGGAAAAGCAAAAAATCTAAAAAAACGAGTTTCATCCTATTTTCAAAAAAAGAACCACGATTCATATAAATCAAAAATACTGGTTGGCAAAATCAGGGACATCAAACATATTGTTGTGAGCAGTGAGTCTGATGCGCTTCTTTTGGAAAACAATCTAATTAAGAAATACCAACCCAGGTATAATGTACTGCTTAAGGATGATAAAACATTTCCCTGGATCTGTATAAAGAACGAACCTTTCCCCAGGGTTTTTTCAACCCGTAATGTCATCAACGACGGTTCAAAATATTTTGGACCCTACACCTCTGCCCTCATGGTGAGAACCCTGCTTAATCTTATTCGCCAAATTTATCAACTAAGAACCTGCCGACACAATCTCTCCTCAGAAAATATTAAGATCAAAAAATATAAACTTTGTCTTGAATATCATATTGAAAATTGCAAAGGACCATGTGAAGGATTACAAAGTGAAAAAGAATATGACGAATCCATTTCTCAAATAAAAAATATACTAAAAGGAAACCTTAACGAAGTAATTTCTTTCCTGAAAAATCAGATGAAAAAATTTTCTGATGAATTCAGATTTGAGGACGCTGAAAGAATAAGACAGAAAGTTGAAGTGCTTGACAAATTTCAAAGCAAATCTACTATCGTTAACCCATCTATAAACAACGTAGACGTATTCAGTATCGTGGATGAGGATAAATATGCGATTGTCAACTACTTGAAAATAACAAAAGGAGCTGTAATTCAGGCACATACGGTGGAAATTCAGAAAAAGCTAAAAGAACCAACCAGGGAAATATTACGTTTCTGTATCATTGATTTGCAAAAAAGAGTGCACAGTGATTCGAAAAATCTGATTTTGCCCATGGACCTGTCAGACGAGCTCCCTGGATATAAAATTGTAGTTCCTCTTCAGGGAGAAAAGAAAAAATTACTGGAACTGTCGGAGAGAAATGCAAAATTGTACAAATTTGAGAAACAGAAAAAAGCAACGGAAAAAACAACGACCTATCCAGCAGAAAGAATTCTGGAAACACTGAAAAAGGATTTGAGATTAAAATCTCAACCGATCCATATCGAATGTTTTGACAATAGCAATTTACAGGGTTCAAATCCGGTTGCTGCATGTGTGGTTTTTAAAAAAGGCCGCCCGGCAAAAAAAGAATACCGTCATTATAATATTAAAACCGTTACCGGGGCCGACGATTTTGCCTCGATGGAGGAAGTTATCTTTAGAAGATATCGCCGCTTACTGGATGAAAACACAGGAATTCCCCAATTGATTATAGTTGATGGCGGAAAAGGACAACTAAGTGCTGCTTTGAAAAGTCTTGAAAAATTAAAGCTTCGAAATAAAGTAGCCATTGTTGGAATAGCAAAAAAGCTGGAGGAAATATATTTTCCTGATGATCCTGTACCTCTATATATAGACAAGAATTCAGAATCCCTGCGGATTATTCAGTTTTTGCGCAACGAAGCACACCGTTTTGGTATCGAATTTCACCGGCTAAAAAGGTCAAATTCAATGATTAATTCACAACTCTTAGCCATCGAAGGATTAGGTGAAGTATCTGTAAATAAGATACTTAAGCACTTTAAGTCCATTGAAAAAATCAAAAATGCCAGTGAACAAGATATTGCTGCGATATTGGATAAGGGAAAAGCAAAAAAGGTCCTCTCTTTCTTAAAAAGCAGCGAAGAAAACACTGGATAAATGAAGGAAATTGATGGGTTCTATTTGGATCGGTCTATGGTAAATTGAAGAAGATCCAGGAGCGATTGTCTTGCGTCACTTTCCGGATATTCATGGAGGATATTATCCGCATTTTTTTTGTACTCCAGCATCTTTTCTTTGGCATATTCCAGCCCTCCTTTTGATTTCACAAATTTGACAATATGATCAATCTTTTTGTTATCCATACTGCCATTGCTGATCAGCCGAATGATATTTTTTTTCTCTTTTTTATCGCTATTGTCTAAGGAATATATCAAGGGCAGGGTGAATTTCTTTTCCCGCAGGTCGTTTCCTGTTGGTTTTCCAATAACACCGCGTTCCTGGTAATCGAAAAGATCATCTTTTATCTGAAAGGCAATCCCAATGTTGGTGCCCAGTTCATGCATGTGATCGATAACTTCCCGGGAAACACCGGAAGACTTTGCTGCGCCAGACGTGCAAGAAGCAATCAATGTTGCTGTTTTCTTGCGAATTACCTCGTAATAGTCGTCAATAGTGATATTTAAACTACGGGTTTTTTGTAGTTGAAGAAGCTCGCCCTCAACCATTTCTTTCATTGAATCTGAAACAATGCTAAGTAAATCGTGATCGTTATTCTCAACTGCCAAAAGTAAACCACGGGAAAGAAAATAATCACCCAGGAGAACAGATGTTTTGGATTTCCAAAGGGCGTTAATAGAAAACATGCTTCTACGCTCATACGATTCATCCACAACATCGTCATGAATCAGTGTAGCTGTATGCAGTAGCTCAATTAATGAAGCAGCCGTATATGTTGATTCTGTGATATTGCCAAGCATTTTTGCCGTCAGAAAAACAAACAGCGGACGAACCTGCTTCCCTTTTTGGCGAAGCGTATAGGAGGTGATAATATTGAGTAATGAAACATCACTATGAACCGAAGCCTTGAATCTTTTTTGAAACTCCTTCATTTCCTCTTCAACAGGCCTTCGTATTTCTTTTAGTTTCCCCATTTATTTGTATTACAGCTCCAAATTTATAAATAATATAACGACATCCATATATTATTGTGTTATTGTTCCCCTATAATTTTTTTATAAAAAACGTACAATTCTCCATGGAAGTAGTATGAACACGCTGTTGTGAATTTGTCATAATATGACATATCTGACCAAATACTCCGGCAAAAATAATTTCCATTCATTTAAATATTGATATATTTGTATACTTAGAATAAACGAAACAGAAAGCATATTTGAAATAATGAAATTTACGGACTTACAAGCAGAGCAGGTCGAGAAAGCGGCCAACATGGTGAAAGCGATCGCTCACCCAATGAGACTGGCAATTCTGGGACACTTAACAGAAGCCAATGAACTGACAGTCACAGAGATACACAAGTTAATTCACGTTGAGCAATCCACGGCCTCCCACCATTTAGGAATTTTAAAAGACAAAGGGGTTTTGATCTCAAGGAGAGAAGGAAAGAACACAATATATTCTTTGAAAAATCAAAACCTGACGAAATTAATTGTTTGTATAAGCGAATGTGCTTGTATTGATTAACAGATATGAGAAACATAAGGGTTACCAAAGAGTTTACTTTCGAGATGGCACACGCCCTCTGGAATTACGATGGAGCTTGTAAAAACATTCATGGCCATTCATACCGGCTCTTCATTACAATTATTGGAGAACCCTTAGATAATGAGGATAATCCAAAGTTTGGAATGGTGCTGGATTTCAAGGACCTGAAGAAAATTGCCCAGGAAAATATTGTAGACGTGTTGGATCATTCGCTGGTAGTTTACAAGAAGGCAGAAGGGGAAAGCCTGGATGCTGTAAAATCTATGTATCAGAAAGTGTATTCATTTGATTTTCAACCTACATGTGAAAACCTGGTTTTGTATATTGCCGATATACTGAAAGAAAAATTACCTTCCGTAGTTAATCTGCATAAGATTAAATTATACGAAACAGCCACCTCATATGCAGAATGGGCGGCAGCAGATAACCAATAAAAGATGGCCGAAACAAAAAAACTATTTTTACTGGACAGCTATGCCCTGATTTTCAGGGCTTACTATGCTTTTATATCCAACCCTATGCGCAATGCAAAGGGGATGAACACCTCCACCGTATTTGGCTTTACACTCGCACTAGACGAGATTTTACGAAAGGAAAACCCCACCCATATTCTTGCTGCCTTTGATGCATCTGGCCCAACATTTCGACATAAAGTTTATAAAGAATACAAGGCCAACAGGGACGCTACACCTGAAGATATTAAGGAAGCATTGCCCTGGATTAAAGACCTGCTGGCAGCATACCAGATTCCTGTGGTTGAAAAGCTTGGTTATGAAGCTGATGATATAATTGGAACACTGGCTAAAAGGGCAGAAAAAGACGATTTCGAGGTGTTTATGATGACTCCCGATAAAGATTTCGCCCAACTAGTTACAGAAAAAATTTCTATGTACAAACCGGGAAGATCCGGAAATCCGCCAGAGGTGCTGGGTGTACAGGAAATAAAAGATAAGTTTCAAATCAAAGACCCGATTCAGGTAATTGATATCCTGGCCCTGTGGGGAGATTCAGCTGACAATATACCCGGGGCGCCAGGGGTTGGAGAGAAAACTGCCATTAAACTGATCGAAAGCTATGGATCCGTTGAAGGAGTGTATGAGCATATTGATGAGCTTAAGGGTAAACAGAAAGAAAACCTGGAAAACTCAAAAGAGCAGGTTACGCTTTCAAAAATGCTGGCCACAATCGTCCTTGATGTGCCCCTGGAAGTCGATTTGCAGGAATCAAAAAGAAAAGGAATCAAAAAAGAAGCCCTGGAAAGGATTTTCAATGAACTGAATTTTAAAAATCTGGGTCAGCGGATTTTATCTAATTCCCATGATTTAACATCTTCAAAACCCGAACAACAAACATCATTATTTCAAGAACAAAATGAACATGCTTTTGAGGAAACAGTAAAGCTCGATACAATCGACACTATTGCGCATGATTATATACTGATAGAGCAGAAAGAGGAGCTGATAAAGCTGATAGATCAACTCAAAGAGCAGGATAAATTTTGTTTTGATAGTGAAACAACGGGATTGAATCCAATTGACTCTAAGATAGTTGGGCTTTCTTTTTCCTGGGAAGCACACAAAGCATACTACGTAAGTTTTATGGGAGAGAATTGTGATATCAACAGCTGGATTAATCTGTTAAAACCCATTTTCGAAGACCCGAATACTTTGAAAATCGGCCAAAATTTAAAGTATGATAGCCATATCTTAAAAAATTATGGGATAAACGTTAAAGGCAAGTTATTTGACACAATGGTTTCACACTATCTGTTGCAAGGGGATAAGAAACATAACCTGGACGCCATCGCGGAGGATTATTTAGGGTACAGAAAGATAAAAACAGAGGAACTCATAGGGAAAAAGGGGCGAAATCAACAAAATTTTGCAAATATTGACCCGCAGAAGGTTAAAGAGTATGCCGGGGAAGACGCAGATATTACATGGCAGATTTATGTCTTATTAGCGAAGGAAATAGAGAAAGAAAATCTTATCTACCTGGCAGAAGAGATAGAGATGCCGCTGGTAAGTGTGTTGATGGAAATGGAACATGCTGGTGTATCACTTAACACCAGGGAGCTAGTAATCTTTGCGGAAGAATTAAGAAATGAGCTCATTGAGATGGAGAGAAAAATATATGAATTTGCCGGGCAGGAGTTCAATATAAATTCTCCAAAGCAATTGGGAGAAGTGCTCTTTGATAAAATGAAAATTGAATCAGGGGGAAAACAAACGAAATCAAAACAACATTCTACCGCAGAAGAGGTTCTCATCAATCTTGTAGATAAACATGATATCATCCAGGAAGTGCTTAATTACAGGTCGGCAAAAAAATTGCTATCCACCTATGTTGAAGCCCTGCCAAAAATGATAAATCCCAATACCAATAAGATACACGCGTCTTTTAACCAAACCCTGGTTGCAACCGGACGACTGTCTTCAAACAACCCTAATTTACAGAACATCCCCATTCGGGAGGAAAGGGGGAGGGAAATTCGCAGGGCCTTTACCCCGTCTTCAAAGAACCATGTTTTTCTATCCGCCGACTATTCGCAAATCGAATTACGGTTAATGGCTCACCTGAGTGAGGATGAGAATATGATCAATGCTTTTATCCACGGAGAAGATATTCATACCGCCACGGCTGCAAAGGTGTATAATATTGATATAAAAGATGTTACAAAAGAAATGCGAAGCAAGGCAAAAACGGCAAACTTTGGAATTATTTACGGAATCTCTGCTTTTGGCCTGTCGCAAAGGATGCGCATACCACGGAGCGAAGCAAAAGAACTGATCGAGGGATATTTTCTATCTTATCCGGGGGTGAGGCGCTATATGGATGAGTGTATAAAAGTAGCACGGGAAAAAGGTAAGGTTGAGACCATGTTTGCACGCAAAAGATTATTACCAGACATTCTCTCCAGAAACCAGGTAGTAAGAGGAAATGCCGAACGAAATGCTATCAATACCCCTATACAGGGAAGTGCGGCAGATATTATTAAAATAGCAATGGTGAAAATTCATCGGGCCCTGGAGGAAAATAATTTAGAATCTGAAATGATTATCCAGGTACATGATGAATTAAACTTCAATGTATTAAGGTCCGAACTTGAGCAGGTGAAAGAAATCGTTCGCACAGAAATGGAATCAGCCGTGACACTAAAAGTGCCCCTGATAGTTGATATGGATTCCGGTAATAACTGGCTTGAAGCCCACTAGCTATTTCTTTATAGCCAGGGCACCTTCTGTTCCGTTGAGAATATTTTGAACCTGTACAGGATTTCCCATAAGTTGAATGGCTTCGTTTATCGATTCATCTTCATCTATTTGTGCTTGTATCCTGCCCGCCTGAAAATAATATCTACCCACAATCTCTTCTTCAAGAAAACGCTGTATTTCAGGTCTGTACGTTTCCAGGTCTTTAAGATTGCTGTGCGCTAATTTCTCTTCCAGGGCAAGAAATTCCTCTTCAGATTGCTTGTAATATTTTTCTTTCTTAGCGGTCTCAATCAATTTATTGAAGGCAACTTCACTGACTGTTTTATATTTAAAATCTTTGGTCAGGATAAAACTTTTGAAATTTTCATACTCCGCATCATCTAGGATAAATTCTGTGGGAGAGTCAATCGCATCATGCTGATTTCGGTATTTTGTAGCATAATCAAAGAAAACACTTTCGGTATATAACCTCACAGCAATTTCACTGAGAAATTCTGATTCAACTTTAATATCCGGCTGAACACCTCCGCCATCAAATACAGGCCTGCCGTTTTTTGTTGCATATTCGCTAATTAAAGAATCCGGGATGGAACCAACGCTTCCGTCATCATTTCTATGTGCATAATCCAGCATTTGAATACATCTTCCTGAGGGGATGTAATATTTCGCTGTTGTTACCTTAAGCTGGGCGTTATACTTCAAGGGCCTGGTTGCCTGGACCAGCCCTTTTCCAAAGGTTCTCTGTCCAATCACAACGCCCCGGTCAAGATCTTGCATTGCTCCGGCAACAATTTCAGCTGCAGAGGCAGAGGATCGGTTTACCAGCACAGCAATTGGAATTTCAGTATCAATTGGTTCGCGACTGGTTTTGTATTCGCTGTCCCACTGGATAACTTTCCCCTTTGTGCTTACAATAAGCTCGCCTTTATCGATGAAAAGATTACACGTACGAACGGCCTCTATTAGTAAGCCCCCGGGGTTGCTACGCAGATCCAGGACAAGAGAATTTAACTCATTGTTAGCATCAAGATTTTTATATGTAGCACGCACTTCGGCCGCTGCATTAGTTGTGAAATTACTTAAGCGAATATATCCGGTATGATCATCCAGCATGCCAAAATATGGAACATTTTTTACAGTTATTTGCTCTCTTTCAAAAACATGAGAAATGATTTCTTCCTCACGCTTAATTTTGATTTTAATCTTCGTTCCCGGCTTGCCCTTAAGTTTTTCACTAATGGCAGTAATGCTTAATCCTTCAGCATTTTCTCCGTCAATCTCCAACAAAATATCTCCGGGACGTAAACCCGCCCTGGCTGCCGGAAAGCCGTCATAGGGCTCAGCAATAATGGTGTGGTCTCCTGATTTTCTTATCAGGGATCCAATTCCACCATATTCCCCGGTGGTTTGAAAATTGAAATCATCCATCTCACTTTCAGGAATATATGTTGTATAAGGGTCAAGAGATTTCAACATCGAATTTATACTGGTATTCACCAGTTTTTCCGGGTTAGTTTCATCAACATAAAACATATTTAACTCTCTAAAAAGAGTGCAGTATATATCAAGGTTTTTAACGATATCCAGATCCTTTGTCTTGATCGTGGTAAAGCCAAGCCCCAGAAACACAATCACCAAACCGGTAATAATTATTCTTTTCTTCATAATAACAATTTTCATTTTTCTCAATGCCGACAGCTTACAGCAACATAATTTTATTCCGCAAAGACCATGCCCGAAAGCACAAATATATCTCAAAATCCGGTGCGTTCAACCCACTGAGCAACAAGCGGGTATTTAATTAACATTTTTTAAGCTTTAGAGTTTATTATCTTTGCCCCTGAATTCGCAATATTATGGGGTACACGCAGGTTAGGGATACTATTTTTTCAGATTCTATCAGAATGGATAGCGTATGGAATGATTCTTTAATAGGGACTATTCAACCATTTCTGTCCGGAAGCATACCTTACCAGGCCACCGAAGTGTCTCAGCAGGCAAACCCACACCTTTTAGCGAATCAGCCCATTTGGTTTTTTATCGTCATATTCTCTTTAATTGTGTCTATTGCAGCATCCCAATTATTCTTTGGAAAATTATTAAAAGGGACATTTCAAGCCGCGGCCAGATATTCGGTTACAGTCGGCATGTTTAATGACAACAGTCAGATACAGAGGCGAAAAGACAATATTCTATACGCGGTGTATTTTGTCTCTCTTGCTTTTTTTATGTTGTTAATGGAAATGCGATTTTCTATATTTCCATTTAGATTATTTGGCTTTGTACTTTTCTTGTGTAATATTGCCTTTTTGGTAGTGATCTTCTATTTAAGAATCATTTTCGCCAATCTGGCGGCCCATATTTTTAATAAATATGCTCTTTTTCGTGAATACCTTTATCATAATTTTGCAGTAAATAAGCTATTTGGACTACTCCTGATTCCCCTTATTTTTCTTCTTACTTATACAAGGGAGACCATTAATGACGTGTGTTTTTGGGTAAGTATTTCACTTTTTGGAGCAATGCTTGTAATGAAAATCTTTAAGGGTATTATTTTTTCTTTAAAGAAACATGTTTTTAGTTTCTATTTGTTTTTATACCTTTGTGCCCTTGAAATAGTTCCAATATTGTTGATATACAAATGGATTAGCTCAGTTGTATAAAGTTTATTTCTTAACCTGAAAGAAGACTATGAGTAGAATAAAGAAGATATTGGTTTCACAACCCGAACCTGAAAACGAGAAGTCCCCCTATTTTGATTTAGCTGATAGACACAATTTGAAGATTGACTTCAGGCCTTTTATACATATTGAAGGCATTTCAAAACGGGAGTTTAGAAACGAAAAAGTAGATATTTCAAAACACACGGCTGTTATATTTACCAGCAAAACAGCAATTGATCATTTTTTCCGGATTTCTGAAGAAACCAGGGTAAGCATTCCAGACACGATGAAATACTTCTGTATTTCTGAATCAACAGCTTATTATCTGCAGAAATATATTGTGTACCGGAAGAGAAAAATTTTCTATGCAAACGGAAAACTGGATGATTTAATGGATGTTATGGTGAGGCACAAAGAGGAGCAGTTCTTACTACCCCTGTCAGCCGCTGCAAACGAGGAAATTCCAGAACTTTTGAACAGGCACAAGTACAAGTATACAAAAACCACTTTGTACAAAACAGAATGTAGCGACCTGTCTGATCTTGCAGATGTAAATTATGATATCCTGGTGTTCTTTAGCCCATCCGGAATAAAATCCTTACTACAGAATTTTCCTGATTTTAAACAGAATAACACGAAAATAGCCGGCTTTGGATCAAAAACAGCACAGGCAGTTGCAGAAGCCGGACTGAGGCTGGACATTAAGGCCCCCGACGTTAAAGCGCCTTCAATGACGATGGCTATTGAGAACTATATCGAGGAACACAATAAAATAAACGGAAAGAGTTAAAAAAAATAATAAAGAACCAAGGACGACGAGCTCACGGGATCCTCTCGTTCGAGTATAATTGAGGGGGATAATGTCCCCCTTTTTTTATGAAAAAAAATTCATTCCATAAAACAGAAAAATTAAAGAGCAGGAAATCCATTGAAAAGCTCTTTAAGGAGGGCTCAGTTCACAAGGCCTATCCTTTTATTTTATTATATCAGGAAACTGAGAATTCTGAGTTTCCTGCCCTGATGACTGTGGCCGTGCCAAAGAAACAAATAAGAAACGCGGTGGACAGAAACCTTATTAAGAGAAGAACCCGGGAAGCATATCGTCAAATGAAAAACGATCTCTACATTTCCCTGGAATCACAAAACAAGCAGGTAGAACTACTTTTTTTGTTTCAATCAAAGCAAATCGTAGCGTATAAAACCATCGAAAAAAGCATCAAAAAACTACTCTCCAAAATCTCCTAATCACCGCACTCTTCTCACGCCCGCAGGGCTTCTCTCTATCCCCCCCCTAACTTATCGGCAAAATCAAAAAAATCGTTATATCCCAAACTACATGTGAAATTATATTTACAGCGATGGATTTGAACCTGTAGTACATCCATCCCCAAAAAAGGCCGGCAACCATTGCCGCCATAACCAGCATAAAATTGCCTGTAAGCACATGTACAAGGGTATATAATAGTGTCGCTATGATAAAGCCATACACGGGCTTAAAACGCCTCATAAGCTGGTGCTGTAAAAATCCACGCCAGAATAACTCTTCCCCGGGGCCGATGACCAGGAGCAATAGAGCAAAAATGCGCAACTTGCTGGCATCTCCCTTGAAATCATAAATGCCCGAAATTTCAATATCTGCAGTAGAGAATAGTATATTGGAAAAGAAATTACCAGCAAAAAAGACAAGGTAAAGAAAGACAGCAGACAGTAGACCCCACATCAATTTCTTTGGAAAATTACTACTGAAATCTGCTAATGCAGAGGGTAAATATTTTCTAAATATTAGCGCAGAAATACCGATTATCATGACCAGGTTAGCGCTCATCCACCACCAAAAATCAAATTTTCCTATTTCCTGCATGACAAACATGACAGAGAAAGAGGACAGTGCAAAAAGAATAATTAGAATCAAGGCACCACTTTTCTTTGTCATTGTCATTGCTATACTGTAAGATGAGTAATCAGAAGGTTTGCTAGCATGGCTAAAGTACAAAGGGCCCCAAATTGAAGATTAAACTGTGCAGTTTTGCCATCCAGCACAATAAAATCCATCGGATTCTTTGAAGTTTTTCTTTTCTTCGCAAGCCGCCATAATTTAATGGCAAGCGGCAACGCAAGCAAGGTTAAAAGAAAAGTAAGAGGCATGGCGGGAATGCTCTTAAAAAGCAGCAGGGGTAAAAAGATAAAAAGTAAAATTAGTACAAAGGGGCCGAAAATCAGGAAGCCATAATATGCCTGCGACCCCTTATCTCCTAAAATTGAAGCCATCGTTCTTATTTTTCCTTCTGTATCTGAGGAGATATCTCTCCAATTATTTGCATGCAGAATAGCAATTACTAGCGTGGCCATGGGAATAGTCCAGATTACAGGAATCCAGGATAATTCGCCCGCCTGGACATACCAACTTCCTAAGGCACCGAGAATTCCGAAATTAAGAAATACAGCCAGATCTCCTAAACCATGATATTTTAAAGACAAACGTGTTTCTGTTGTGTAAAAAATTCCCATCAACACCCCCCCGATACCGATAAGCAATAGCCAGATTCCAACCAGGTATGTTAACAATAAACCCAGGGAAACACCGGTAATAATGAGGATAGCTGAGGCCCGTAAGGCCTCTTTTTGAGTTATTATACCCCTAACCACGCCACCACTAACCGGATTTGGCTCTTTGTCCAATCCTTTTTTAAAGTCAAATACATCGCTCAAAATATTGGCCCCTGAATGCAAAATTACCATGGCTAATAAAGCCAGAACAAATAAGCCTGGCTTAAAAGCATAATTTCCATACGTCACAGCCAGTACAGTTCCGAAGATGACCGGCATTGTTGAAGCCGGCAGGGCAAATGGCCGGATACAAATCCACCATTTTTTAAAAAAAGAAGGATTGTTTTCCATGTTTAAGGGATTTCTTTATGCTTGGTAAAATTATTTAAAAACACGAAATAACATAGGAAAATACATATTTAATTGTTTGAACGTAGTCCTTTAGTAAATTCTGAAGACGGGTGGTCACCAAGCGGAGCCGAGTCAATATATTATAAATAAAATTCAGCCTCTTGAGCCCACTTAAAGCTCCCCTTGAATATCTCCCCATCCTTTCATACCTTTAGTGTCCACATAAATCTACCATTTCAATGAAACGACTTCCACTCATCCTCGTCCCGGTTTTTCTCCTTGTTCTTTTTGGCTCTTGCAACCGCGCCAAGATGGGGAGCGACATAGTAGTCCCAGAATATAACCCATTGGTATCGGCCTTTACCAGCGGTGTTATCTCCGGAGAATCATCTGTGAAGGTGAGGTTTACAGAGAATTTTGCAGATTCTGTTGTTCCAAATTCTGCTGTCGAAGAAAAAACACTCATACTGTCCCCTGCTGTTGAGGGGACCGCTTATTATGTTGATCAACAGACAATTGAGTTTAGACCAGAGAATCGTTTTGATCCGGGCACTTCCTATGAAGCGGAACTGAAGCTCACTAAGCTATTTCCAGATGCCCCGGGGAATAAATCGTTTTCATTTTCATTTTACACCATTGATCAACACCTGTTGCTGGAGATTACGGGCTTCAGACCATACAACGATTACAAACCGGAAATGAATTACCTTACCGGGACCCTGACCTGTGCCGATGTGGCAGACCAGGAAGCCGTAGAAACCATTCTTTCCGCGATTCAGGATAAGAACAAATTAAGTATTTCATGGAATCACCTTGACGGCGGAACAGAACACTCCTTCACAATAGACAGTGTGCTCAGGAAAAACGAAGCCGGCACAGTTGAAATAAAATATGACGGGGCAGCCATATCGTCTGATCAGTCTGGAGTTGAGGAATTTCAGATTCCCTCTCTTGGCAATTTCAAAGTGATTGGACATAAAGTTGTGCAGTATCCCGAACAGCATATCGTATTAAGCTTCTCAGATCCGATCAGGAAAAACCAATCTCTAGATGGACTCATTCGCCTGAGCAACGACACGGATATGAAGTACATCATCGAAGGAAACACAGTAAAAGCTTATCCTGTTGTAAGGCAAAACGGCAGCCTGAAAATTTTCATTGAACCGGGGATAAGAAATACAGCCGGAAAAGGGCTGAAAACCAGCGAAAGTATTGATGCGCTGTTTGAAGAAATTAAACCCGCTATTCAATTGCTGGGCAATGGAGTAATAGTACCTACTTCAGATAAGGTTTTACTCCCATTTAAGTCTGTGAACCTCAAAGCCATTGACGTTAAGATTATCCAGATTTATGAAAACAATATTTCTCAATTTCTCCAGGTGAACAAGTTATCGGGCGATAATGAGCTGAAAAGAGCGGGTAGATTAATCTTAAAAACCACCATTAACCTGGTTGCCGATAAGCCGATAAATTATGGACAGTGGAATACTTTTTCACTCAATCTTACCAAGCTGATTAAGACAGAACCGGGAGCAATTTACAGGGTTGAAATGAATTTCCGTCAAAGTCAATCGCTTTTTCCATGTGCCGAAGAAGAAAATGTGAACGATGAACTAAACGAAGAAGAAAATTATGATAGCCTGGAAGAAGAAGAAATGTCGTACTGGGATTCATACGAAAGCTATTACAGCACCTGGGATTATTACTATTATGATGATTATGCATGGGAAGATCGCGAAAACCCTTGTAAGCCTGCGTATTACGGAAAACGACGGGTAGTGAGTAGAAATATCCTGGCCAGCAACCTTGGGATAATTGCCAAATACGGTTCAGCAAAACAATTGGTAATAACCGTTACAGATCTTATGAATGCCGGACCAAAACAGGGCGCCGGAGTTAAGGTGTATAATTTCCAACACCAGTTAATAGGAGAGGGGTCAACCAATGGAAACGGTATGGTTGAATTAACTTTGTCAACCAAACCCTTCCTGGTTGTTGCTGAAAATTCCGGACAAAAAGGTTACCTGCGACTGGTAGATGGGGGGGCCTTGTCATACAGTATGTTTGACGTTTCAGGGACCGTGATTAACAAAGGTATCAAAGGATTTATTTATGGCGATCGGGGTGTATGGCGACCGGGCGATTCACTGTTTATCAATATGATTTTAGATGACCAGGCAAATCCGCTACCAGAAGGACACCCGGTATCATTTGAACTGAAGGATCCACAAGGAAAGGTCGTTCAGAAAAAAATAACACCTGTTAATAACAGCGGATTTTATACTTTTCATACCAGCACCACGCCAGAAGCCCCAACGGGGAGTTATATCGTAAAGGCATCTGTTGGCGGAGTTAAGTTTTCAAAGGTCTTGAGCGTTGAAACAATTAAACCCAACAGGTTAAAAATTGACCTTTCCTTCGATACCGATACAATCTTTCCGGCGAAAGGACCTATTCAGGGAAAATTGCACGGTAAATGGCTGACCGGCGCGACGGCTAAAAACTTAAGGGCAGAAGTTGAGGTTCTGTTCCGATCGGTGAATACTTCTTTTAAGGGTTTTGAAGATTATCTTTTTGTCAATCCCGCAAAGAAAGTTGCCGGCTATACGACTTCATTTTATTCTGGTTACACAGACGAAAATGGTGATGCCTCCTTTACCAAGCCCATCAATATTGCCGGGGAAGCGCCGGGAATGCTAAAAGCAATTTTTACTACACGGCTTTTTGAAAAATCAGGTGATTTTTCTATCGACCAGCAATCTGTAACATGTTCACCATATAATACTTACGTGGGCATCAAACTTCCCCCGGGGGATAAAAGGGGAATGTTATTGACCGATACTACACATACGGTGAACGTTGTAACGCTGTCTGAATCCGGGGTTCCGGAAACAAAATTAGGATTGAGTGTAAAGGTGTTTAAACTGAACTGGCAATGGTGGTGGGACGCTTCTTCAGAAAGCGTTGCCTCATATATGGGAAGAAATTACCAGTCTCCCGTTTATTCAACCACGATGAGTACCAAGAATGGCAAGGGATCATTCGACTTCAGGATTGATTACCCGGAATGGGGAAGATACCTCGTAACGGTTACCGACAGGGGAGGACACAGCGCTGCTAAAATTGTATATATTGACTGGCCGGGATGGGCGGGAAGATCAAGGAAAGGAGATTCTGATGCCGCCTCTGTTTTATCCTTCAGCGCTGATAAAACAGTTTATACCGTGGGAGCAAATGCTGTGATCACCATCCCTTCTTCCATGGAAGGAAAGATTTTAATCTCACTTGAAAACGGGTCCGGTGTTTTGAAACAGGAATGGCTGGACGCCAGTGGTTCCGAAACAAAATACAACCTGAAGATTACAGCGGAAATGACACCGAACATTTATGTGTATGCGTCCCTGATTCAACCCTATGAAAACACGGAGAATGATCTGCCTGTAAGGATGTTCGGAGTAATTCCTATTCGTGTTGAGGATCCGGAGACCCGACTCTATCCCGAAATTTCAATGCCCGATGAATTGAGCCCGAAAAGCAAAGTGAAAATCGAGATTTCTGAAAAATATAATAAGGAGATGACCTATACCATCGCGATAGTTGATGAAGGATTGCTGGATTTGACAAGATTTAAAACACCGGATCCATGGTCACGCTTCTTTGCCAGGGAGGCCCTGGGGGTTAAAACATGGGATATGTTTGAGCATGTGTTGGGTGCTTTTGGAGGAAGAATAGACGGGGTATACAGCATCGGGGGTGGAATGGATGAAGAATCGGGAGAAGGGGCAAAAGATGTCAACCGCTTTCCTCCAATGGTAAAATTTATGGGGCCCTTTATGCTGAAAGGAAAGAGCAACGTACATACCATTACCATGCCCAATTATATTGGCTCAGTCAGGACCATGGTTGTAGCCGGAAATAAGGGCGCATATGGGATGATTGATAAAACAACACCGGTTAAACAGCCACTCATGCTGCTGGCTACCCTTCCAAGGGTATTGGGTCCGGGAGAGGAGGTTGCCTTACCGGTGAATGTCTTTGTAATGGACGAGAAAATTCGCAAAGTTGACCTGAAGCTTTCAACAAACGATATGCTCATCGCCGGGGAGAGGGAAAAAACACTCAGGTTTGACGGAACGGGAGATGAAATTGTTGACTTTATGCTCACGACACCTGAAAAAACGGGTGTCGGTAAAGTAAAGATCATCGCTACTTCTGGCAAGCATACCGCGGAATATGAAATAGAGCTGAATATCCGCTCTTCAAATCCACCGGTAACAAATTATATTTCTACCGCTGTTGAGGCAGCAGATTCCTATACCCATACCTTTGATTATATAGGCATGGCAGGAACGAATGAAGTGATGCTGGAAGTGTCTAATATTCCGCCAATTGATTTTGGAAGACGGCTAAAATATTTGTTGAAGTATCCACATGGATGCATTGAGCAAACCACCTCGGCAGCCTTTCCTCAGCTCTTTCTTGGAGATGTGGTTGAGCTGGATGAAGCGGTGAAACAGGTGACAGATAAGAATATCAAGGCAGCGCTAACCCGCTTGTCTTCATTCCAGTTGTCAAGCGGTGGCTTTTCATATTGGCCGGGCTCAATTAAGGCATCCGATTGGGGCAGTTCTTATGCCGGACACTTTATGATTGAGGCAAAGAACAAGGGATATGATGTTTCTAAATCATTGCTTCAAAACTGGCAGCGCTACCAGAAAAAAACGGCCCGAAGATGGAATATTAGTGGATCTACCCATGAATATGAGATCAGGCAGGAGCAGATTCTCCAGGCATATCGCTTGTTTACGCTGGCGCTTTATGGTGAGCCGGAAATGGGAGCCATGAACCGGCTCAGGGAAAGAACCGACCTTGTTTCCGAGGCAAAATGGCGACTTGCGGCTGCCTATGCCCTGGCCGGACAGAAAACAACGGCTGTTGATCTGGTTACCAATATTTCAACAGAAGTGAGCAACTACTACGATTCCCAATACTCATATGGAAGCCGGACCCGCGACCAGGCAATGATACTGGAGGCCATGGTATTAATGGATATGAAAAACGATGGGATTACCCTGCTGGAAAGTATTGCATCTGATTTAAGTGCCCGGAGGTGGATGAGTACCCAAACCACGGCTTATAGCTTGATTGCGGTCGCCAAATTTACCGGGGGAAAGACCTCGGATGATAAGCTTAGCTTCCGTTATTCATTTAATGATGGGGAAATGATGAATGCAGAAACAGGCCTTCCTCTTTCCCAGCTTATTTTTGATGCGGGCGAGGACCTTAGCGGGACGATAAACATTGAAAACAGGACCGAAGGCATTCTCTTTGCGAGGATCATAAATACCGGGCTTCCTTTGCCGGGAAAAGAAGAGGTAATGAGGAAGAATCTGAATATCTCTGTTGAATATCAAAGCTTGGAAGGAAAAATAATTTCTGTTGGGGAAATTGAGCAGGGAACAGACTTCAAAGCCATTTATAAAGTGTTTAATCCCGGAAGTATGGGTTATTTTAACAACGTAGCTTTGACAACCATCTTCCCCTCTGGATGGGAAATTCATAACGATCGTTTATTCACTACATCTACAGAATACCAGGCCTTTGAATACCGGGATATTCGCGACGATCGGGTAATGACATACTTCTCACTTGGGAGCAACCAAACGAAAACATTCACCGTTCGCCTGAATGCTGCATACAGGGGTAAATATTACCTGCCTTCTGTAAAGGCCGAGGAGATGTACAAATATGATGTACAGTGTGTGCTGCCCGGACAATGGATTGAGGTAAAAGGGAAAGAGTAAAAAAGTGCGGAGAGTGGAGTGCGGAGTTGGGAGTTTTCCGCGCTTCGCACTCTGAACTGTTTTTAATATGACAAAATTAATAAAGAAAATATACCAGCATCTTGTTGAGTTCAGGGTGCTGATTATTGCGTTTTTATTTGTCTTTATTTTCTTCTGGAACATTCTTCCCGAATCAATTTTTAATGATCCGGTTTCAACCGTTGTATATGACCGAAACGGTGAGTTGTTGGGTGCGAGGATTGCCAAAGATGGACAATGGCGGTTCCCTGGAGAAGATGCTGTTCCTGAAAAATACCAGGAGGCGTTTTTGCTCTATGAAGACCAATACTTTTTTTATCATCCCGGAGTGAACCCGGGAAGTTTGGTGCGAGCGCTAAAGCAAAACATTCAGCAAAGGGAAATTGTGAGCGGAGGAAGCACCATTACCATGCAGGTGATGAGGATGTCGAGGAAAAACAAACCGCGAACTATTGTTCAGAAACTCCTGGAATCTTTACTGGCACTGAGATATGAATTAAGCGCTTCAAAAAGGCAAATCCTTAATGATTACGCCAATAATGCACCTTTTGGCGGAAATGTGGTTGGAATTCAAGCTGCCTGCTGGCGATATTTTGGTACAGCACCTGAACATATAACCTGGTCTGAAGCCGCCCTCCTTGCTGTACTTCCTAACGCCCCATCTCTCATTCACCCTGGGAAAAACAGGGCTCTCTTAAAGCAAAAGAGAGACCTCTTACTCAAAAAGCTTTTTGAAGAGGGGAAAATTGATGAGATCACTTACTTTCTTGCTTCAGAAGAACCACTACCCGGGAAACCGCTATCGCTACCAAACCTGACACCCCATATTACCGACAGGGTCATGCTGGACCAAAAGAAAGAGAAGCGATTTAACGCTACCATTGATTTGCGGCTGCAAGAGAGGGTGATGGAGATGACGCAGGTTCGCCACGATATTTTAAAAACCAACCAGGTTCACAACATTGCGTGCCTGGTGATGGAAGTTGAGACAGGAAAAGTGCTGGCCTATGTGGGAAATTCACAAGCAGAGGAATCCGGAGAACATGGAAATAGCGTGGATATTATTACCGCTGAACGAAGCACCGGTAGTATATTAAAACCCTTGCTATTTGCCGGAATGATTGACAATGGATCAATCTTACAAACATCCATTGTTCCCGATGTGCCCATCAGGTACAATGGCTATGCCCCAAAAAATTATAACAGGGAGTATGAAGGAGCAGTGCCCGCAGCAAAGGTGTTGGAGAGATCATTAAACATACCCTCAGTTATTCTCCTGAAGCGCTATGGTGTAGACCCCTTCCTCTCGCTCTTGAAAAACGTGGGCTTTACTACTTTCAGAGAATCACATGAACACTATGGTCTGACATTAATCCTGGGAGGAGCAGAAACAACACTTTGGGAGCTTGCCGGCGTATACGGGAGCATGGCCAGGGTGCTTAATCATTATGCGGCTTCTGATGGTAATTATTCCCCGGAAGATTATCATATGCCTGTTTTGGATGCAGACAAAATCACAAAGCCGGGCAGCACGGTACATGAAGAAGGAATTTTATCAGCGGGCAGCATATACACAACTTTTAAATCTTTACTTGAAGTAAACAGACCTGAAGAACTTTCTAATTGGACATTAATGTCATCCACCAGAAATATTGCGTGGAAGACCGGGACGAGCTATGGATTCCGAGACGCCTGGTCTGTTGGGGTAACGCCTGAGTACCTTGTGGCTGTTTGGGCTGGAAATGCTGACGGGGAGGGTAGACCTGGTCTTTCCGGAGCAGTATCAGCTGCTCCACTGATGTTTGATGTGTTTAGTGCTCTTCCGGAGACATCCTGGTTCGAGGAACCGCTGGATGACCTGGCTGAGGTGATCGTTTGTCGACAAAGTGGATACCTGGCTGGACAAAATTGTCCGGATCGCGACACTATTTTGGCGGTTCCACGTGGATTGACATCGAAGCCATGTCCTTTTCATACCATCATACATCTTGATAAGGAGAAAAAGAACAGGGTAAACAGCGCTTGTTATCCGGTGGAGGAAATGCAAACAGAGTCGTGGTTTGTTCTTCCTCCTTTGATGGAATGGTATTTCAAGAAAAGAAACCCCTTTTATAAGGAATTGCCACCCGTAATGGAAGGATGCAACGATGAATCTGTTGAGCAATTTGAGATCGTGTATCCAGAATGGAACAGCCACGTGGTGATACCAGTGGAACTTGATGGTACGAGGGGGAAATTGGTGTTGGAAGTAGCTCACAGGCAGGCAGATGCGCTTGTTTACTGGCATTTGAATGAGGAGTTTATTGGCTCAACATATCAACCGCATCAGTTGGCAGTTGATATAGAGCCAGGGGATTATATCATGACAGTTGTGGATATGGAAGGGAACAGGAAGCAGGTGAAATTTGAAGTGTTGGGCAGGGAATGACTTATTGAAGAATTATCCGCTCTCCAATCTCTTTCGAAATCAGATTTTTTGATTTTTCCAGGTTACTAAGGCGGGCTACAATGTCCATTATCTTCTCATCATCTTTGTTTTTTTCCACTTCTTTTAGTTCTTTTCTCATAGTTACCAGTGCCATATTTACCACCTTCATTTTATAGAGAAGAAGCGATTTAGGGACCTCCACGCCCAGGTTTTCGCCGGGCATCTCAACATAAGACTCCTTGCGTTTCCACACCTTACTTAATTCGTATTTGGAAGTAACAATATCCACAGCCAGGTCCTGAATTTCTTTGTTGTCATGAAAGGTGAACAGTCGTTCAGATATCTTTTCTCCGGATTCAATCACATTTCTGACATCTTCAAAAACCTGCTTATAAACAAGGTTAGTGAACTCGAGGTCATCATTCAGAATTTCGCGTATAATGAACTGGGCTACAGAAATTTCTTTATTCTGCTCACTGGAAATTCTTAGTTCCTGATTACCGAATTTCAAAAGAAAATAAATAATTTCCCGTTCTTCAACCTCTGAATATATATCCTTAACAAAACCCGGTATCCTGGGTTGTTCCAGGGCAATTGTTGGCGCTTTTTCAGTTCGCTTCTTCTTCCACGATTGTTCAAGCTTATTGCGCCTGATTTTATTAACCTCCGTGTAGAGGACCCTCTCTTCAACACCCAGGAGAATACCGCATTCTTTGAGATAGACCGAGCGCTTGATGCCATCGGGAATAACAGAAACCGAATGTACAATATCCGTAATAAGATTAGCCCGCTTAATGGGGTCGTTTTGTGCATCGGAGAGCAGGGCCTGTGTTTTGAAGGTGATGAAATCCTGTTGGTTTTTATCAATGTAATCAATGAAATCGCCAGAACTGCGTCCTTTGGCAAAGGAATCAGGATCTTCTCCATCAGGAAGTAAAAGCACCTTTATATTTAATCCCTGCTCAAGCACCATATCGATTCCCCGGAAAGATGCCTTCAGTCCAGCTTCATCCCCGTCATAAATGATGGTAATGTTCTCAGTGAATCTTTTGATCAGCCTGATTTGGTCTTCGGTAAGTGCTGTTCCTGAAGAGGAAACAACATTTTCAATTCCCGCCTGGTGTAGCGCCATCACATCGGTATATCCCTCTACAAGGAAACAACGATTGGTATTGACAATGGATTTCTTCGCTTGAAAAAGTCCATACAAAACCTTGCTCTTGTGGTAGATATCAGATTCAGGGGAGTTGAGGTATTTGGCAATGCTTTTTTCCGTTTTCAATGTTCTGCCACCAAAACCAATGATATTACCTGAAAGGGAATGAATGGGAAAAATTACCCGTCCGGCAAAGCGATCAAAAACATAATCTTCTTTTTCAATGGTGAGACCGGTCTTCACCATATACTCTTGTTTATAACCCTGTTTTTTTGCGTCTTCAGTAAATGCCTTGCGTTCTTCGGGGCTATACCCAACCTGGAATTTTTCAAGGATATCTTCCCTGTATCCCCGCTGGCGCAGGTAGCTCATTCCAATAGCTTTTCCCTCTGCCGTGCCCAGCTGTTTGGAGAAATATTTTTGCGCATACTGTGTTACCGCAAGAAGTGATTCTCTTTCGTTTCGCTGTTGAATATCCTCTGCCGTAAGCTCCTTCTCCTCAATTTCTATGCTGTATTTTCTTGCCAGGTAGCGCAGCGCTTCCGGGTAGCTTAGCTTTTCGTGTTCCATAAGGAATCCAACTGCATTTCCCCCTTTGCCCGAACTAAAATCCTTAAAAATTCCCTTCGCAGGAGAAACCATGAATGAAGGAGTCTTTTCATTGGAGAAAGGACTCAAGCCCTTATAGTTCGTCCCCGACTTCTTCAAGGTAACAAATTCAGAGATCACATCTACGATATCAGCTGCCTCAAATATTTGATTTATAGTCTCTTGGTTAATCATGTAATGCTCAGGATCTCAGTTATTTTCGAAGTCTGAAATTAGCTAAAGTTTGAGAAATAACCTATTTTTGATTAACCCATTGGCCCATTAGCTCATTGCCCTATTCATTAAAACCAAACTCCAATGAAAAAGTTAGCGGTCCTATCCGGTTCAGGCATCAGCGCAGAAAGCGGACTCAAAACTTTCCGTGATATGGGGGGTATTTGGGAAGAATATGATGTGACTGAAGTAGCCAGCCCTATGGCATGGCAACGCGATCGTTCCCTGGTATTGAGATTTTATAACGAGAGAAGAAAGGCCCTTTTGGAGGCAGACCCCAACGCTGCGCATTATGGATTGGCTGAGCTTGAGCAGCAGTTTAAGGTCAGTATTATTACCCAAAACGTAGATGATCTTCATGAAAGAGCCGGATCAACAAATATTCTTCATTTGCATGGAGAGCTTCGAAAGGCACAATGTTCTGAAGATTTGCACAAAGTATATGATATTGATGGCTGGGAGTTGAAAGAGGGAGACCTTTGTGAAGACGGTCATCAGCTGCGTCCGAAAATTGTGTGGTTCGGGGAAGCCGTGCCAGCCATCGATGATGCGGTACCTCTTGTGCATGAAGCAGATATCCTTGTGGTCATCGGAACCTCGCTAAATGTTTATCCGGCCGCAGGCTTGGTTAATTACACCTCTCCCGGCACGCCTATATATGTTATTGATCCTGGTCAACCAGCCGGAATAGGAAACATGGATGTCACTTTCATCAACAAAACGGCTACCGAAGGGATTGTGGAATTGAAAAAATTATTATTGGGATAGGCGCTGTCTGCTTCAATTACTTCGCTTATCAAAATCTTCTTCCTTCTTAATTCTTTGCCTTCGAATAATCAGGAATACAACAATTACCAGGGCGATGATAAAACCAGCCACCTCAAGAAAAAGAAAAAACTGTGCAATACCAGGCATTTTATTTTAATTTAACGGCTGTTCCATAAGCCAGGAGCTCAGCAGCACCCTGCACCACCATGGAAGTTGCAAGCCGTACATTAATGACGGCATCTGCCCCCATCTTAAGAGCATCCTGTTCCATGCGCTGCATCGCCTGCTCACGCGATTCTGACTGGAGCTTCGTGTACTCTTCAATCTCACCTCCTACTATATTTTTCAAGCTGGCAAAAATGTCACGACCTATGTTTCTTGCCCTGACGGTGCTTCCCCGGGCAACACCAAGGATTTCAACAATCTCTTTTCCGGGTACGAAATCTGTTGTTGTTATAATCATATTGTTAGATTTTGGAGTTTTTACAAATATAGGGAAGAAAATGATGTGATGTCTTCCAATTATTCATTCTTGTTCTCATCTACTTGCCGAATGAACCCATCCCTCCCTTTGCTTTTTCCGCAGAATCTCCTAATTTCACATTCTGTATTCACGAAAATCATTGGGATGAAAAATCGCCTGGCATTTATAGGATTGTTGTTAGGATTATCTGTCGTTGCATTCGGACAAAAATTCCAGGGAGGTGTTTTCGCCGGATTAAATGCAAGCCAGGTTGATAATGATGGATTCGCTGGATACAAGAAACTGGGATTAAATGCCGGGGTTTTTGTTGGGAGGGAATTGGATTATGGCCTGGCATGGAAAATGGAATTGAAATACACGTCTCGCGGCATGTATCAGCCACCGACGTTAAACAATCCCAGTGAACTTGCATACAGCAATTTACAATATTTTGAAGTGCCATTGTCTATCAGCTATTTGTATAATGAAAAAGTAGAAGTTGAACTTGGTATAGCCCCGGATGTGTTGCTGAGGGAAAAGTATGAAAATGAATCCGGAATTCTGGACCCTTCATATGCTTCCGATATTCGGAGATTTGGACTAAATGTTTTCGGGGGAATAAATTACTATTTTATCGATAATATGGCTGTCGGGGTGAGGTACACCATATCAGGCCTACCTTTCTATGTGTTTGATTATTGGACGCCAAGGTATATTTCAAGCGGATTTTTTCACGACGTACTGAGCATGAGCGTTAAATATTATTTCCTTCGATAATCAGGCACATGCAACCGTAGCCACATACACTTTCATGCCTTCATATTTTAACAGCGTTTCTGAACAAGCTTCAATGGTAGAGCCCGTTGTTACAACATCATCAATGAGCAGGACAGAAAGGCCCCCTTTTTCAATATTCAAGGGCTCTATACGAAAAACATTTTCCACGTTCCGGAAACGTTCAAACCTTGACTTTTTCGTTTGTGTATCAGTAAATTTATCCCGGAAAAGAATATCCTTCCTTACAGGAATACCCATAATCGTTGAAACTCCATTGGCAATGATCTCGCTTTGATTGTATCCTCGTTTCTTTTTCTTCCTGGGATGCAACGGAACAGGAACAATGAAATCACAGCGATTAAAAACAGATTCTTTGAGTTCTGCCCCCAATAATTTTCCAAGAAATACCCCCACATTTTTGTCTCCTTTGTATTTTAATAAGTGCAGAAGCTTTTGGTATTTCGATCCCTTTTCAAACCTGAAAAAAGAGGTGGCGGCTTCAATCTTTGTCCGTCCCCAAAAAAGCTGAGCCACCGGGTTTTCCGCATCAAAAGTATAATCGGCTCGAGGCATATGCAGTTCACAGGGCAAACAGATCACCTGTTTTCTTATGGCCATCGGAAATCCACAAACCGGACAATATACCGGGAAAAAGAAATTTAGCAGATCATAAATTAATTGTCTCATACCCTCTTAATGTGATGAGACAGCCAATTATCGTACGGAAAGGGATTATTTTTCCATCTGTTTTTTCGTGGAAAGGAGACCGCAGGCCGCATAAATATCTTCTCCCCTGCTTGCGCGGATTGTTGTGGTGATGCCCTTGGCATTGAGAGATTCTTTAAAATTGCTTATTGTTTCTGCGCTTGAGGAGTCCAGGGGAGTATCCGGAATGGGATGAAAACGAATCAGGTTAATTCTGCACCTGATTCCGTTGAGAATCCTGGCCAGCTCTTCTACATGCTGCTGGGTATCGTTTAAATCTTTAAACATAATATACTCAAAGGAAACCCGACGTTGACGACCAAAATTCCAGCTTCGTATCTCTTTTAACACCTCTTCAACAGGATATACCTGCTGTATGGGCATTAGCATTTGTCTTTCGCTATCGAAAGGGGAGTGAAGGCTTACTGCCAGGTGGGCGTTACTTTTTTCCAGGAATTCAAGCATGGCCGGAATAATGCCAATGGTAGAAACGGTTATTCTTTTCGGACTCATGGCAAAGCCCCATTCAGCAGTAAAGATATCTAAGCTTTTCAACACCTCTTCCAAATTATCCAGTGGCTCTCCCATGCCCATATAAACAATATTGGAAATACTTTCCCATTCTTCAATGCTTCGAACCTGGTTTACAATCTCCCCGGCAGTAAGGTTGCCCTGGAAACCCTGCTTCCCGGTCATACAGAATAGGCAGCCCATTTTACAACCTACCTGTGTTGAAACACATACCGTAGCCCTTTCTTTATCAGGAATATATGCGGTTTCTATCTTTTTTGCTGAAATGGTATCAAACAGGTATTTTTTAGTGCCATCGATTGATTTCTGCACATCTATTGGCTCAGTCAGCCCTAATACGTATGAGGTATTAAGTTTCTCTCTTGCAGATTTAGAGAGGTTGGTCATCTGATCAATATGCGAGATCTTTTTCTTATACAACCAATCAGCAATTTGAGCAGCCGTAAAACCGGGCAGCCCAAGCTCTTTAACAAGGGCTTGTAATTCTGCTAATGTTAAGCCAAAAAGTCTCTCTTTATCCATATCAAAAATAGATCTCTGAAATAATCTTGTTGAACGGAATTCCTTTTGCGATTAGAATATCCCGGGCTTCCACTACCATTTCAGCCCTTCCACAAAGATAGTATTTATAATCCCCTGGTAGTGCAGCAACAGATTTCAGATAATCGGTCACCCTGCCATGATAAACTGCATTATCGTCTTCTTGTGAGCAGCAACGGACATATGCAGACCCAAAAGCACTGGAAACTTCCCCCTCGGTCCTGTGATCCAAATAGAGTCCCCCTCATTCAAATCCGATAAGCGCGGTGTCAGATATCCTTCATCAACCACATTGTATAATATCTTTATTTCATCATCATCATTTCCGCTGCAGATGCTGTACAAACGACGCGGTCCGTCTGCTTCCGTTGCAATCCCAAGCACCTGCCCGGGGAAGAAATCAAATGTTCTTTTAAAACTTACTAAATAAACATCTTCTGTCACCTCCTCCGAAGATGTGATAAATACTTCTGTTAATCCTGTTTCAGACATGGTTTACTGTGTATTTTTTTTAATGAGTCAATGGGTTAATGAGTCAATGAGTTAATGAGTCAATGAGTCAATGAGCCAATGAGCTAATGAGCTAATGAGTCAATGAGCTAATGAGCTAATGAGCTAATGAGTCAATGGTTTAATAACCCTTAAGTAGCTAAATTGTTGAAATATTGGTTCTCTCCTGGTTTCCTCCTCTCCTGGTCTCCCCCTCTCTCAGCCGCAGGCCATTTCTCTCTTTCTCTCTTTCTCCTCCCTCCAACTTATGAACAAATCACAAAAACCCGCTCCCTCTCTTCGCTTTTCCCTCCAGATAAACTATTTTTGGTTCTCAAACATAAAATTTTGAGTGCTGCACAAAAAAATATCGTAGAAACGCCTTTGATGAAGCAGTACAATGCCATCAAAGCAAAACATCCTGATGCAATTCTGCTTTTCAGGGTGGGAGATTTCTATGAAACATTTTCCGAAGACGCTATCAAAGCAGCGGGGATACTTGGCATTACGCTTACCCGCAGGGCCAATGGTGCGGCCTCTTTCGTTGAGCTGGCCGGATTTCCTTACCATGCACTGGATACTTATCTGCCAAAACTTGTTAGAGCCGGACAACGTGTTGCCATATGTGAACAGCTCGAGGATCCGAAAATGACAAAGAAAATTGTCAAGAGAGGCATCACAGAGCTGGTTACTCCCGGTGTAACGACCCATGAAAATGTGCTGGAGCACAAGGAAAACAACTTCCTGGCCAGCGTCTATATGGAGAGTCAGTTTGCAGGGATTTCCTTCCTGGACATTTCTACAGGTGAATACCTTGCTGCAGAAGGAAGTCTTGACTATATCGATAAACTATTAAGCAGCTTCAGCCCAAAAGAGGTGTTGATCGAAAGAAGCAAAAGAAAGCTGTTTGAAGAAAAATTTGGAGCGGGTTATTATACTTATCCGATGGAGGATTGGGTGTTCACGGAGGACAATGCAAGAGACAAACTGCTTAAAAAGTTTAAAACAAAGAACCTGAAAGGATTTGGCGTGCATCAGCTACGGCATGGAATTATTGCCAGTGGGGCTATTTTGCAATACCTTGATCTTACAGAGCATGATCGCACCAGTCATATTACCACGATATCGCGGATCGAAGAAGATCATTATGTGTGGCTCGATCGTTTTACCATCCGCAACCTGGAGCTTTTCCATGCTTTGCACGAAGGAGGAAAAACCTTGTTGGAAGTAATGGACAAGACCATTTCTCCCATGGGCTCACGCTTATTGAAAAGATGGATCGTGCTTCCCCTGAAAGATATCTTACTCATTCGGGAGCGACATGAGATGGTTGAATTCTTCACTGAAAATGAAGAGTTTACAAAAGAAATAGAAGATAATATTAAGCAGATTGGCGATCTGGAAAGGATTGTTTCTAAAATCGCAGTCGGAAAAGTATCGCCAAGGGAGATCTTGCAGCTAAAAGTTGCCCTGGGTGCAATAAGTCCCATCCAAAAAAGTTGTGCTGAATCAAAAGAACCGGCACTGAAAAAAATTGCGGAGCAGATCAATCCCTGTACTTCAGTAAAAGAGAGAATTGCAACTGAGATAGCTGAAAACACTCCCAATATGCTCAATAAGGGTGGCGTAATTGCGACGGGTGTTTCCGAAGAACTGGATGAATACCGCGAAATAATGAAATCCGGCAAAGGTTATTTAGCAAAAATCCAGGAAAGGGAAGTGAAAAGAACGGGTATCCCGAGCTTAAAAATTGGATTCAATAACGTGTTTGGTTACTACATCGAAGTCAGAAACACCCACAAAGACAAAGTGCCGGAAGAATGGATCCGCAAGCAAACTCTGGTGAGCGCAGAGCGCTACATCACTGAAGAGCTAAAGGAGTACGAAGAGAAAATTCTTGGAGCCGAGGAAAAAAGCCTGGCGCTGGAAGCTAGAATTTTCAATGAACTGGTATTGTACCTGGCAGATTTTATTCCTGCCATACAGTTGAATGCTTCATTGATAGCCCGGCTTGATGTCTTGCTGTCGTTCAGCACCATTGCCATTGCGAATAAGTACACCAGGCCGGAGCTGAACCAATCTACCATCATCGATATAACTGAAGGCAGGCACCCGGTGATCGAACAGCAGCTTCCGGTGGACGAAGAGTATGTAAGCAACAATGTGTATTTAGACAATGATGAGCAGCAGGTAATTATACTTACTGGTCCCAACATGTCCGGTAAATCTGCACTACTACGCCAGGTTGCGCTGATATCACTCATGGCGCAGATGGGTAGTTTTGTGCCCGCTGAATCTGCAAAACTGGGATGGGTAGACAAGATTTTCACAAGGGTAGGAGCTTCTGACAATATTTCGTTGGGAGAATCTACTTTCATGGTTGAAATGCTCGAATCGGCAAGTATTTTGAACAACCTTTCTGACCGAAGCCTGATTATTCTTGATGAAATAGGACGGGGAACCAGCACTTATGATGGAATATCCATTGCCTGGGCGATGGTGGAATATATACATGAACATCCGAAATGGAAAGCGAAAACCTTGTTTGCTACCCATTATCATGAGCTTAATGAGATGGAAGCATTGTTCCCGAGAGTTAAGAACTATAATATCTCGATCAAGGAGCTGGAAGACAGGGTTATCTTCCTTAGAAAGTTAATCAAGGGAGGAAGCGAACACAGCTTTGGTATCCACGTGGCCAGGATGGCGGGCATGCCAAATAGCGTGGTAAAAAGAGCCAATGAAATACTGGGAGAACTGGAAAAAGGAGGCGAGGGGAAAGAGATAAGCAGGCCGATCGGCGAATTGGGGGTGCAACGTGAAGGTATGCAAATGAGTTTCTTCAACCTGGACGACCCCGTACTCAAACAGATACGCGATGAAATTGCCAATACTGATATTGACAACCTCACTCCCATTGAGGCGCTTAATAAGCTCAATGAAATCAAGAAATTTATCGGACTAAAGAAAGACTAACAATCTATTTGCAGAAGGACAGTTTATCCTTTATTTGTATTGTTTCATTAAATCTTTGAATCTCCCTTCGTAATTAATATACATATATAAACACGTATTTATATACGTATATTTTCATTCTGCAAATTCTATGAATAAAGGATATTGGAAAACCACCATTAAACACCCTCTATATTATCGGTAAATTGAATTATATGTTATAACTTATAGCCCGGTCATTTGTTATAGTAGCTATGGATGATTATAAACAAATATTCATTTATGTTTTAGGGTTTATCTGGATACTTTTTGCGTCAGATTATTTCGCGAAGTATTTTAAAAAAACATCACTTCCCCTGATAACCGGTTTCCTCATCGCGGGAATTTTCTGCGGTCCTCATGTATTGAATTTAATTGAGGAGGAAGCAATAAAAAATCTTGGTTTTGTAAATGATATTGCCCTTGCCTTTATTGCATTCGCAGCAGGAGCGGAGCTCTATTTGAAGGAAATAAGGAGCCAGACCAAAAGTATTACCTGGAATACCCTGGGGCAACTGGTTGTTACCTTCTTCATTGGTACCATAGCTGTATTTCTTTTAGCCAACTATATTCCATTCATGCAAAAGATGGCAACGGGACCTAAGATTGCGGTTGCCTTGTTAGCTTCCACCATCTTTCTTGCCAGCTCTCCTTCTTCAGCAATAGCTGTTATCAGTGAAATGAGGGCAAAGGGGCCTTTTACCCAAACGTCAATGGGGGTAACCGTAATCAAGGATGTATTGGTCATTATATTATTTGCCATAAGTCTTTCTTTAACAGTAAGCATAATTTCAGAATCCGACTTTAATTTTACCAAAATTTTTGTATTGTTGTTAGAGCTGGCTCTTGCTCTAACTATCGGATATCTCCTGGGAAAATTGATTTCCCTTATCCTTTCAGTACAGATGATGGTTTTTCTGAAAACGGTTTTGATCCTGGCCCTGGGATATGGGGTCTTTATTTTTGCCCATTATTTATATGAATTGAGTTCAGAATACATGAAGATTGAAATTCATGTTGAACCCCTGCTCATATCTATTATTGCCAGCTTCTCAGTTACTAATTACAGTAAATACCGGATGGAATTCAGGAAAATTCTGGAGGATACGGGCCCGGCGGTGTATGTTGCATTTTTTACGTTGGTTGGAGCGATGCTGTCAATTGACATATTGGTCAGGGTTTGGTTCGTTGCCTTGATTTTATTTTTAGTAAGGTTTGTGGCTATGTTTATTGGCTCCTATATCGGGGCGACAATGGCCGGAGACCCACCAGTATATAAGAGAGTTAGCTGGATGGCCTATATAACCCAGGCAGGAGTCAGCCTGGGACTTGTAACAGTTGTTGCAGGAACTTTTAGCGAGTGGGGAGCTGAATTTGCCACGACAATTATTGCAGTGATCGTTCTGAATCAAGTAGTGGGTCCTCCCTTGTTCAAATGGGCCATCAATCGGGTTGGAGAGGCACACCTCAGAGGCGATGCATCTACGTTTGATGGCACCCGCGACGCTATTATTTTTGGCCTGGAAGATCAATCACTGGCATTGGCCAGACAGCTTCAGAAGAATGGTTGGGGGGCGAAGATTGCTACCCTGAAAAAAAGGAAAGAAGTATCTGATATCTCTGATGTGCAGTTGGAATATATAACTGGATTGGGAATGGAAACCTTGAAAGAAATTGAAGCGGCAAAAGCTGAAGCAATTGTACTCATGCTCTCCGACAAAGAGAATCTCGGGATATGTGAATTGATATATGAAAAAATTGGAACCAGGGAAATAGTCGTCAGGTTAAATGACAGGGCTTATTTTAACCGTTTTCACGAACTGGGCGCATTAATTATGGATCCATCTACCGCAATGGTAGGACTGCTCGATCACTTTGTGCGCGCGCCTATTGCTACTTCCATTCTTTTGGGGATGGACGAGGAACAGGATTCTGAAGATTTTGAAGTGCTTGATAAACACTTGCACGGAGTGGCCATTCGTGATCTGAGACTTCCCGGGGATATCCTCATTCTTTCTGTGAAACGGAAAGGCCAGATTCTTGTAACCCATGGATATACACGGCTTAGAAAAAAAGACATTGTAACCGCTGTGGGCACTGTTGAAAGCTTAGATAAATTGAGAATAATATTTGGGAAGTAGGTTTTACATCATTATTTGAAGTACCCCCCTCATACCTAACGCCTCACACCTGATGCCTTCTTTCTGTACTCCACACCGGAGCTAACTCGAACTCCTTATTGCTCCGAGATCTTTTTCTCTTGCTTGATCTTTCGGAGGATCTGTAGTCTTCTGTTTTCCTCCTACCAATCATAATACCCTAATGAAATGAAAAACAGCCTTTGCTAATAATCTTACAAATGACGAATTTTTAAGACTGTTTTATTTAATTCTAATATGAACATAGCAATTCTGTTCTTTATTTTGTGTGATAGACTAACCATGAAAACACAAATTATGATAAGGATTAGCATACCAATTCTCTTAGGAATACTGTTTTTGTCGTCTTGTTCTTCTAAATACGAAGGTATATCTTACAATGAAAAAAGTCCTGCTGATTGGGAAAACCCTGAAGTTTTTCAAATTAACAAGGAAAATCCCAGAGCTTCTTTTGTTCCTTACTTAAATAAGCAAAGTGCAGCGAAAGAAGAATTATTTTCCTCACAACTCGTTCTTTCCCTGAATGGTGTTTGGGATTTTCACTTATCCAAGACTCCACCTGAGCGTCCTTTTTACTTTTTCAAAAATGATTATAATATCAAGGATTGGGATAAAATTGAAGTTCCATCCAACTGGGAAGTAAAAGGCTATGATATACCTATTTACACCAATGTAAAATATCCCCATGAGAATACCCCTCCTTCAATACAAAAGCACTACAATCCGGTGGGTTCTTATAAACGTGTCTTCAAGATACCTGAAGCCTGGGTGGACAAAGAGATTTTTTTGCATTTTGGTGCTGTAAGCTCTGCTTTTTATGTGTGGGTAAATGAGCAGAAAGTGGGTTATAGTGAAGACAGTAAAACACCAGCCGAATTCAACATCACACCCTACCTAAATAATGGAAAAAACACAATTGCTGTGGAGGTTTATCGTTGGAGCGATGCCAGTTACCTGGAGGATCAGGATTTTTGGAGCTTGAGTGGTATTACGCGCGATGTTTATTTGCTGGCACGCAATCAACAACACATACGAGATTTCAGGGTGATTGCTGATTTGGATAAAACTTATAAAACTGGTCTTTTCGATTTATTCCTTGAGCTTGCAAGTATTACTGAAATTGACGTTCATGCTGAGCTCTTTTTCAATGGAGAAGAAGTAAAAACGTTTAGCTCAACTGAAACTACTCTTGTGCATTTCGAAATAACATTGGAAAATGTAAATACATGGACCGCCGAAACACCGCATCTGTATGAACTCTATATTACTCTGAAAAAAGAAAATGAAATTCTTGAAGTGATTCGTCAGGATGTTGGTTTCCGAAAAATTGAAATCGCTGATAACAAGGTGCTGCTTAATGGAGAATACATTTACTTCAAGGGGGTTAACCTGCATGAGCACAATGAGCTTACAGGACATGTTCAAGATCGGGAGACAATGCTTAAAGATATTGAATTGCTTCGCCGATATAATCTGAATGCTGTTCGTACATCGCACTATCCACAGCCTGAGGAGTGGTACAAACTCTGCAACAAATATGGAATCTATTTGGTGGATGAAGCCAATATCGAATCTCATGAAATGGGTGCGACACATCAGGACCCCTTTGATAAAAGTAAACACATTGCCTATCAGCCCGAATGGGCTCCTGCACACTCCTATCGAATAAGAAATATGTATGAACGGGACAAAAACCAACCTTCTGTATTAATTTGGTCCATGGGCAATGAGTGCGGTAACGGTCAGGTGTTTTTTGATGAATACGATTATTTAAAAAGCACTGATAGTACAAGATTAGTACAATTTGAACAAGCTGAATCACCATTAAATTCTGATATTTTTTGTCCAATGTATATGCGTCCCGGAGCGATTGAAGAATATGCTCAAAACAACCCGAAGCAGCCATTGGTTCTTTGTGAATATGCGCATGCCATGGGCAACAGCGTTGGTAATCTTCAGGATTATTGGGATATCATTGAAAAATATGAGTGTCTTCAAGGTGGATTTATCTGGGATTGGGTCGACCAGGGTTTGCTGACTAAAAATGAGGAGAATGAAGAATTCTGGGCCTATGGTGGTGACTTTGGACCTAAAGATGTTCCAAGTGATGGTGCATTTTGCCTGAATGGATTAGTAAATCCTGACAGGGGGGTAAAACCACACTTGAATGAAGTTAAAAAAGTATATCAGAACATCGGTTTTGAAACAAGGGATATGCTTGAGGGGGTTTTTGTAATAAAGAATAAGTTTGCATTCACCAATTTGAATCTCTTTGATTTTTCTTATGAGATAATAGCCAATGGAAAGATGATTGAAGAAGGTGAAATAAAAGATGTTAACGCTGAACCAAACACTGCTGTACCGATTGCAATTGATTATAAAATGAAAGCTCAAAAAGGTGTGGAATACTTTATAAATCTATATGCAAAACAAAGGGTCGCAGAACGGATGATCCCTGAAGGTCATATTCTTGCTTATGAGCAGTTTATCTTCCCATATATTACAAATAAAGAAACACTGAATACATCTGATGGTGAAAGTGTAAAGATTAAAGCAGATAACATTGTGTTTGAAAATGGGAAAACAGCCGTCAGTGGAAAAGTAGAAATCTCCAATGATAAGTTAAGCGCTAATTTTGATGCAGACAATGGCACTTTATTATCGCTGAAATCAAATGGTAGAGAGGTGCTGAACGAATTCACACCCAATTTCTGGCGTGCTCCTATCGATAATGATCTTGGAAACGACATGCATAAAAGAGCCAAAGTTTGGCGAAAAGCAGGTGAGCGTAAAACACTTATTTCAAGTGTACTTACACAAACTGCTGATGCAGCTTCCATAGAATTCAGGTATGATATAAATGATTTTGAGAATAAGGCCATAGCTCAACTTACTCTCAATTATGAGGTTTTGAAGAATGGAGATATAAGGGTTTCAAATGATTTTAAAATAAAGGATGATAATCAAGCAGAGATTCCCCGTTTTGGCAACAATCTTGTTATGCCAGTAGAATTTGAAAATATCACGTGGTATGGAAGAGGACCTCACGAATCCTACTGGGACAGAAAGTCGAGCGCGCTTATTGGTTTATACTCTGGCAAGATAGCTGACCAGTATTGGGCATATATTCGACCACAGGAGAATGGGAACAAAACAGATATGCGTTGGATGGCTATATCAGATAATGAAGGGCATGGGCTAATGTTCATTGGAGATCCCACTATTGATGGAGGTGCTCATCACAATATTATGGAAGATTTTGAATCCATGGAGCGCACTGATGGGCGACAGATTGAAGGTGTTGATGTTGTTAATCGTCACACCACCGATGTAAAACCCCGTCAGCTGACTTCGGTGAATGTAGACTACAAGCAAATGGGTCTTGGGGGTAATACCAGTTGGGGTGCCTGGACACATGAAGCATATAGGCTGACAAAAAAAGCTTATTCTTATCATTACACGATTCGCTTGATTGAAAAGGGGGAAGACCCTTCTGAGCTCTATTAGAAAAGTCATTAAACGAGTAAATTTTCAACATTTATAAGTTTTTAGTCTCATGAAGAACATCATTAAAAATGCGTTGTTTGCTGGAATTCTCTTACTCTTGTTTTCTTGCTCTTCAAAGCCTTTAACTGCCGATTTTGAACTTTATAGCGATGGAGTCATCCAGGATAGCTTACTTCAACTTGCTGTTAAGATTGAAAATAATACATCCAAAACACTTGAGCTCGACATAGAGTGGCGAATAGCCACGGATAACGGAGAGACTATAAAACAAATGCGGTTCCCATATTCCATTAACTGTGATACAGTGCTCTTAGCTTATGCTCCATTGCATCACTTTAAACAATGTGGTTTCTATCGTATTGAAGCTCAAATTTGTCATGCGAATTATACAGAGGACTTATTCACCAATGTGGTAATGAATCCGGAAGATATCCACAGTCCTTTAAGAAAACCTGGTGATTTTGACGCATTTTGGCAGCGCAACATTGCCTCCTTATCCAAACTCAATACAACACCAGAAATCAAGAAGATAGAGCGTAGCAGTGATGCCAAAACAGATTTATACGAAGTAAGTTTAAAAAGTCTTGGGGATTTAAGCATAAAAGGATGGCTGGAGGTTCCTAAAAAGAAGGGGAACTATGCTACATTGTATAGGGTTCCGGGCTACACCGAAAACCTCGAACCGATTGATATGTATGATGATATGATAGTTTTCTCATTGAATGTGCGAGACCATGGCAATAGCGATAACTCTGGAGTCCGCGAGTATGAAATGTGGGTGCGGGGCCTGGAGAATGAGGAAAGCTTTTTCTATAAAAATATCTATTTAGATTGCTTTGTTGGTTTAAACTATTTGGCATCAAGGGAAGATGTAGATCTTGAACGGATTGCTGTTTGGGGTGGTAGCCAGGGTGGTGGCTTAAGCTTGCTTACGGCTGCATATGACAAAAGGATTTCTCTCTGTGTGGCTGATATTCCATTTCTAAGCGATTGGGAGCGATATTTTGAAATTAGTCACTGGTATGAACTAGATCAATGGATGTTGGAGCATCCAAATATTTCATGGAACGAAATACTGGATGTATTCTCCTACTTTGATACAAAGAACATGGTACACAAAATAGAGTGCCCTGTATGGATGGGGATTGGATTGCAGGATGATGTTTGCCCTCCGGCAACAAGTTTTGCAAGCTACAACCTGATTACCTCACCAAAGCGTTACAATATTTATCCTCATCAATTTCACTCCCAGCCACAGAGTCATTATGATGAGCGCTTTATGGAAATAAGAGCTTTTTTCAAGATGGATTGATTGCAGCCTGAGGGTAAATATCGCTTCAAGAAAAGGACATGAGATATGTTAAGATTTGTTTCTCATGTATTCTGTAGGAGTCATTCCAAACTTCTTTTTAAAACATGCGCCAAAATAGCTTTGATCGTTAAACCCTGTATTGAAAGCGATCTCAGAAATAGTCAAATCGTTCTCAGCCAACAAAAGGGCTGCTCGATTCAACCTTACATTCTTTACATATTCCACGGGAGATAATTTAGTCAACTGCTTCACTTTTCTGAAAAATGAAGAACTACTCATCCCAAAAGGCTGATGCATATCTGGTACCTTAAACTCGATATCAGACAGATTCTCGCCGAGAAATTCTTCTAATTTCTCCAGAAATTTCTCGTCGCTCATTGCTTCATTCGGTGCACGAGAAATCTTAAAATCTTCAGGAAGTGATGCCTTATTTCTTTGTTTCAGCAGTAAGGACTGTATTCTTGTCCGCAATACAGATAGGCTTACAGGTTTCGTGATATAGGAATCTGCCCCGCAATCATATCCTTTTGCTCTATCAACATCCGTTGTTTTTGCAGTAAGTAAAATAACAGGAATATGCTGCGTATCCACATTGCTCTTCAGCTGGACACATAGTTCGTATCCATTCATATCGGGCATCATCACATCGCTAACTACGATACTGGGGGAATATTTGATGGCTTTGCGCAATGCATCATCTCCACTTGGCGATTCGATGATTGTTGCAAAAGTCTCAAGATGCTTTTTTAAAATTGTTCGAAAATCCGAGTTGTCTTCTACCAAAAGGATGGAGGTGTTATTGAATGGAATAAGCTCCGTCTCTTCCTTTTCATCCTTTAGCTTATCAAGATTATCTTGCTCAAATTCACTGTCATTAAAACTTGTTTTACCAACTGGCAATTGTATCGTAAAAACAGTTCCTTTCCCAATTGTACTTGCCACCTCAATGGTCCCCTTGTGCAGTTTGACCAGGTTGTTAACCAGGGCCAGACCAATACCTGTTCCTGATGCTTGTTTTGTAGTATCAGAACGATAAAATCGATTAAAGATGCCCTCCATCTCTTTTTTAGAAATACCATAACCATTATCTTCGATACTTAGCATCAACTTATCCTTATCGTTCACCACCTTAATATTTACTTTCCCGTTTGCAGGTGTATATTTAATGGAATTTGAAATCAAATTTTGACAAATCTTATTCAGTTTGTCTTCATCAAAAAAGCAGGAAAGTTCATCTGGAGATTCAAAATGCAAGTCAATGTTTTTACTTTGCAAAAGTGGTTTAAAATTGATAATAATGGATTGTATTACTGTTACCAAATTACCTTCTCTAACTTTAAGTTTAAGATGCCCACTCTCCATTTTTCTGAAGTCAAGTAATTGCCTTAACAGTTGTTTAAGGCCTAATAAATTACGCTCCATTATATCAATTTCATCCACCCCTTTTCTGGTTTTCTTTTTTAAAATGCTAACAGCACCCATTATAATTGAAAGAGGGGTTAATATTTCATGTGAGATATTTGTAAAAAAGTGAAGCTTGTAATCATTAAGTTTCTCTGTTTTTTCATGTTGAATCTTTTCGATTTCCAGGTTTCTAATGATTTTTTGTTTTCGTATTTGGTAACGAAATATTAGTATTATGATGGATAGAAATACAAATACATAAATAAAATATGCCCACCAGGTTTTGTATGGAGCAGGCAGTATTTTAAACTCAAATGATACAGGTTCTTCATTCCAAACCTCGCTGCTATTTGCTGATAACAATAAAAAGTTATAATCACCTGGAGGCAGTTTGGTGTATCTTACATCTCTTTTTTCGGCATTGGTAATGGTCCAATTCTGATCCAAACCTTCTAGCTTGTACGAGAAGATATTTTTTTCTGATTTGTAGAATGATAAGGAAGAAAACTCGAATGTTATACTACTCTCATTGTGTCCGAATATTCTTTTGTTATCCTTTCTATGATCAAAATCTTCATTATTGATTTTTATGGCCGTAATTACGGTTGGTGCGATATATTTGTTTTCATTTATCGTTTCCGGATAAAAAGCATTAAATCCATAATAACCACCCATTAGAATACGATTATCACCCAATTTGTAAATCGAATTTGGCAAAAATCGATTGCCTTGCAAGCCATCTGAAATTGTATAGTTATCCGTTTTAAACGTTTCATTTATTTGAGTGATCCTTGCTATTCCATTATTGGTCGTTACCCATAAATTGCCTTGCTCATCATCACATATTCCGTTAATGGAAATATTCCCTAATCCTTGCAAGGCATTGCACTTTTCGAATAATCCACTTTCTGTATTGCATCTGAACAAACCCTTATCCTTTGTTCCTATCCATATGGTATGTTGGTCATCGTAAAAAATAGAATTGATCTCATCTGATACTGAATTATCCTCTTCGGAAAAGAAATTTTGAATATACCTCCCGTTTTTAGTGTCTTCTAATTTACAAATTCCATTTTCGGCGGTTCCAATCCATAAATTACTGTCGCTGTCTTCACATATTGAGGTAACTTTTATGTTGTTAAACGCTTCTATTGCCTTAACCTCTAAATTGTCTTTATTGCTAATTCTGTACAATCCATCTGTTGAGCCAGCCCAAATATTACCATCTTTTGCCAGGAATAACACCCTAATGTCATAAGAAGCTTGAAGTCCTTCTATTGATGAATAGCTCTTTGTTTGATAATCATATACGCCTATTCCATTATACCGAGTGCCCATCCACATCTTATTTTCAACTTTTAAAAAACAATTGACTGTATTGATATCACGGGGTAGACTGTTGAAACGTGGAATTGAAGTATAATGGGTGTAGCTCTTGTTCAATAAGTCGTAGTACCCAAATCCCAGGCTCTTTACCCCAACAAGGAGTTGATCCTTAGGATCCACAATGAATGTTTGTGTTGTTTGACTTTGTATCTGGGGATCAACTGGAGGTATTGTGTAACTCTCAAACACCTGGCCATTTGGATGTGCCATATTGATCCCCCCCTCAAGTGTGCCGAGCCACATGATTCCAGATCTATCCTGATAGATTTTCCAGATCTCATTATTGCTCAAGCCTTTCTCAGATTCATACTGATATTTATAACGATGAAATATTTTTTTTGGAGAGTATGGATTTTCAATAATTGAAAGTCCATAAGGGGTTCCGATCCAAATACTACCATTCATATCCTGATTGATGGAATAGATAATATTTCCAATTATACTTTGCGTTTCAGATTTACTAAATAAAAATGTGCTGTTAATTAAGACTTCCCCATGTTGATATACCGTTTTATACAAGCCATCCTCCCAGGTTCCAACCCACACAAATCCAAACTTATCCTGAAAGAGAGATTTGATTTGGTTATTCTGGTCGTTGCTCTTTTCAGCATCAAACAGTTGGAAGTTTCGGAAGGTTTTGTCAGAATGATCAAAAAGGAACAAGCCTTCATTCCATGTCGCTATCCAGATATTGCCCTTATTGTCCTCCAGGATATCCTCTATAATACACCATTCAGGGCTTGGGGAATCAAGATTCACAAGATTATAATATGTAAGACTATCCTCAGATATGTTGTACATATATAATCCGTTCTCTGTTCCAATCCAGACATTATTGTTCCTATCATACATCAGGGAACGAATACTCTTCTCGGGAAGTCGTCCGGTAGTTGAAATATCTTCAAAACTAAGAACATTGTTGCTTTTTTTGTCAAATATCACAATTCCTAGCTCTGCGGTTCCCAGCCAGATTCTGCTTAAGGAATCTTCACACACACATTCAAAAGCTGAGGTGGGGAAATTAATATCACCTGAATTTTTTTTGAACACCGTAACATTATATCCATCATATTTATTCAATCCTTCAAGGGTAAGAAACCACATATACCCTTCACTGTCCTGAAATATATTTCTTATCTCTTCTGATGACAAACCACTGTTACTGGTAATTCTGCGAAAGTCAATTTTATTTACAGAACATTCAGCTTCTGAAAATAACAGACAGAGAGAAATTGTTACCAGAAACCCTATAAACTGGTAAAATATCTTTGATGAAAATTTAAGAATGACGTGTGAAATATTCATAACGGAAATTCTCCAATTCGTTTATTTTTGTTTATGAACAATCGCATATATCTAAAATATAAAGATATACGAAGTAATTTATATTTATTTAACTAAATAATTGATTTCATGAAAAAATTAATTCACTTACCGTTAATTCTGGTCTTAGTCATTGTTGGAATAGGTTTTTTTTCATGTGTTAAAGAAGAAATACCTCCAACCATCACCTTAGATCAGGAAACCCTGGTGGTGTTCAAAGGGGGATCTGACACGATCAATGCAACAATTACACATCCAGAAGGGATCATGTCGGTCTCAGTGGAACAAGCAGCATTTAGTCTGAATCGGACTATTAATTTAGATGAGCCCTATCCAACTGAATATGATTTAGAGTATGCCTTTAATATTCCCTCAAGCCTGGATGAATCATCTTACGATATTATCATATCTGCAACAGGTTCAGATAATGGAACTGCCAGCAAAACGTTGGTTGCTCAAATATCTGATGTAGTTAACATGTACTTATTTGCAAATAATGTAACTGTAGGCGAGGCTACAGGTAACTGGTATGATCCCACAACTGCTTTCCTGATGACCCAAAGTGAAACGGAATCTCACATTTATACCATTGAAGATGCTGTGTTTGCGGGAGATGGAGGTGACGATGGATGGGGTGTTTCCCTGGCCATCCTTGGTCAGACAAAAGACGTGCTGCCAGTGAATGCAGTTGTCGACTATACAAGCATTCCAGAGAATCTGGTATATACAGATTGGTGGACCTATGGCAACAATGAATATGTGATGTGGGAAAACTATCCCGGTTATGTTGCCTACCCTGAAGGAACGACTGAATATACCTTTGAGATGATAAGTCATGAAGCCGCTTCTATCCCAACACCATGGGTAAGTGACGAAGATGAGGGTGGTTTTTATAATCTCAATGGATTGCTGTTCTACAATGCTCCGGGGACCTACAAAATAACTTACAACGCTACAGATAACACGCTAAACGTGAAGATGACCAGCATTCCAGATGCACCTGAAGAGGGATTGTTTATTACTGGTAATGGTTATCCTGATTATCCTGAAGTGAGTTGGGGGACGACAGATGTCATTGCCCTTACAGAAGGTGCAAGTGGTGAGTTTTCTATCACCGGTTTGAACGTGATGAAATATGCGGAACTTAAATTTATTGGACAGAAATCATGGTCACCAGACAATTATGGTTGGGCCACCAAGGATACCCTTGACATCCCAACAGGAGCGATTGTAAACAGCAATAGTTCTGAACCATTTGTATTTGCACAATCAGGCATTTATGATATAACCTTTAGTGAAAATGACTTAAGCTACACATTCACCAGGACAGGTGATTATATTGCCTCAATAGATAATATTTATGTGATAGGGAATGGCATTGCCGATGCAGCGGGCAATGACGCATCGGATTCGTGGTATGTCGACGATTCAAAGGCGCTTACAATGACACCTATAACTGGTGAAGCTGGGAAATTTGAGCTAACCTTTCAATTTTTAGATGCATTTGTAAGATCCAGTGAGGGTTATGATGGTCTTGGCGCATATTTCTACTTCTTGCTAAATACCAAGAGTTGGAATGCGCCTGCATACGGTGTTCTCGGTGGAGATGCTATTGATGAGAATTGGTATGTGAAAGATGCTGCTGACAATACCTTTGACATTGTTGCAGATGGTAGCTGGGCTTCATATTTCTACTATTGGAATCAGGACGGAACGTATAAAATGACTGTCGATACCAATGTTGACCCTATGACTTGCCAAATTGTTAAGCAATAATATTTCTCAATAAACTGAGCTTATTATTTGGTGTCCACGGGTGGACTGTCTTTTTCCAAAAGATTTCTGTTCGTGGACATTTTTTAAATTTCATATATCTATATCAATGAAAAGTTTTACACGTATTACTTTGCTGCTGCTTTTTCTTGCAGGAGGAGCTTATGCATTGGGTCAAAATATTTCAGGTTCTGTTGTAGATGAAACAAATGCTACAATACCTGGCGTAAACATTATTGTAAAAGGCACCCTTACAGGGACCATATCTGATCAAAACGGCAAGTACCTTATCCAGGCAGAGGTAGGGGATGTACTTACCTTCTCTTATATGGGATATGAAAATCAAGATATTGCTGTGGGTAGTGAGAATACAATAAATGTCCAAATGGTTCCAGACAACGTGCTTCTTGATGAGCTGGTTGTTGTTGGATACGGTACACAAGAGAGGTCTGCCATTACTGCAGCCATTTCCTCAACCAAAGGGGAGGAATTGCAAAAAATGACAACCAGTAACTTAATCTCTTCCCTGCAGGGCAGGGTGAGTGGTGTCCAGGTCTCACAATCAGGGATGAATCCAGGGGATTCTCCAATTATAATGATCCGGGGTATAAGCACCTTTAATAACAACACACCGCTTTATGTGGTTGATGGCGCACCGGTGACAGATATAACTTTCCTTACTCCCAATGATATTGCTGATGTGCAGATTTTAAAAGATGCATCTGCAGCAGCCATTTATGGTTCGAGGGGTTCTAATGGTGTGATCCTTGTTACCACAGTTAAGGGAAATAGAGAGGGCTTATCTATCACTGCCGAAGCAAAAACCGGATTTCAGTCGTTCGCAAGAGATCCTTTGTTAGCTGATGCCACTGAATTCGAATATGCAATGGCTCAGTACAATGGCTTAGATGAACCAATTCCGGTTACAACCAATACAAATTGGTTTGATGAAGTACGCAACGATCCTGCATTAATTCAAAACTATTCTCTTGGTATCAATGGAGCAGAGAATAAAGTAAAATATAATTTTAGCGGAAGCTATTTTTCACAGGATGGAATCATCAAGGGAAAAGACTATGAACAGCTGAATGCCCGAATGGGTCTGTCAATGGATTTGAGTGATAAGATCAGCATAGATCATTCCTTTATTTTCACGCATTCAACGCAGCACCCGGGAGCAGGAAGCGAACCCTGGGATGCAATGCGCCTTTTGCCAACTGATGAAGTATATCTTCCTGTTGACCAAAGAGCAGGAAAAAATGAATACAGTATTTACAAGGCCACAAGTGCAGATGTTCCAAATCTTGTGGCCCGCATTGCCCGAAATGATCAGGAATATAATAACCTGAAAACCTTCTCAAATACCTCACTAAACTGGAAGATCCTTAAGGGATTAACCTTTAAATCACAATACAGTTTCTATTATAGTTTGTGGCAAAGCAATTCCTTTTCTCCAAAGTACTTCATTGAGGCGAGTGATAATAATCCTTCAGCATCCGTAAGCAGGGAACATAATATGAGGTTCAATTATTCCTGGAACAATACCCTCACATTTAAACGTGAAATTGGTGTACATAATTTCTCTGTTATGGCAGGAAATTCTATCGAAAGAGATAGACACGAGAAATTACAGGGTTCTGGAAATGAAGTGCCACACAATACATATGAATTACGTTACCTGGATGCTGCTGTTGATGGTTACAGAACAAGCGGAGCAGATGAAATAAGTTCGCTGGTATCCTTTTTTGGCCGTGCGACCTACTCTTATGGCGAGCGCTACTTTGCCACAATAAATTTCAGGGCTGATGCCTCATCACGATTTTCGAAAAATAATCAGTGGGGATATTTTCCATCGTTTTCTGCAGGATGGAATATAGCAAACGAAGAATTCATGGCAAATGCAGATTGGTTAAATAGTTTAAAAATAAGAGGTGGTTGGGGTCTGATCGGTAACCAGAACATATCCAACGAAGCCAAACTTACTGTACTTAGATCTCAATACAGAGATTATATCACAGGTCCTAATGGAGATCGAAGGCCAGGAGCAGAACCAGAACAGATTGGTAATCCCGATTTAATATGGGAGACCGTTGCTGATCGAAACATAGGGGTGGATCTGAAGGTGCTGAGCGGAATATCAGTGACATTTGATGTTTTCGACAGGTTGACTTCTGATATGCTTATGGAAAAAACAGTTCCTCATCATTTAGGATATCCCTCCTACAGTATTGGTGGTACAGATGGAACTATTTGGTCAAATATCGGAGGAATCCGGACGAAAGGATGGGATGCAACTGTCTCCTATTCTATGAGAAAAAACAACTGGACATTTAGTGCATCCACCAACCTAACTAGATCAAAAGCTAAAGTTGAAAAAATGGCTAATCCAGGTCAAATTATTAACGGCATTTGGGATCGCCTTGGATATATTACCAGAACAGAAGAAGGAGAAGGCGTTAGTCAGTTTTATGGATTTGAGATGCTCGGCATCTTCCAGAATGAAACGGAAATTAACAATCACGCCGATGATTTCGGAAATTTGATTCAGCCAGGCGCCAAACCAGGTGATGTCATCTACGCTGATCTCACCGGCGATGGAAAGATAACAGCTGAGGATGTAAAGTACATAGGAGATCCTACACCTGATCTCTATTACGGGCTAACCCTCACTGCACGCTATAAAGCCTTTGATATCACCACAACACTCCAGGGAACATTAGGCAATGATATTGTCAACGGAATGGGTTGGTATACCTACAATGGTAACAGGGGAAATTCCAATCTTCAGGCAGGAGCCGGATACAGGGCCTGGAATGGTGAAAACTCAACGAATGAATATCCACGTTTATCCAAGGCGAGTGAACTGGCCAACTTCCAGCGTTTTTCATCCCAGTACATTGAGAATGGTTCATTCCTGAGAATGCAGAACATCCAACTAGGTTACACATTGAACAATGTATTGGATATTAGTAGTATACGACTGTATATAACTGCACAAAACCTGTTCACATTGTCACACTACAAAGGTATGGATCCTGATCTGAGTGGCGGTTCATGGGGCCTGTTTGACAGGGGTATTGATTGGGGAGATTACCCAACACCGAGAACAATCATGGCTGGTGTAAGACTTTCATTTTAGTGCATTGAATTAAGAAATTATAAATCAAAGAAGATGAAAAACTTTTTAAAATATATAACAGTCGCTTTGATCATTGTCGTGTGTGGCTGTGACGATTTTCTGGATAACCCGCCACTTGGAGGTCAAACCATCGAAACATTTTTCACAAACGAATCGGAAGCTGAAAAAGGCTTAATGGCAGCATATTACTGGCTAAGCGGTGACGATTGGTACTATAAAGATGTATCCTATACTTTTGGTGATGTGATGTCTGACAATTCATATGTTGGATGGTGGGATTTGCCTGATTGGACCAGGATCGGAGAATTTGAAATCACGCCGCTTAATAATCATATAGGCGATAATTGGATATATACATACAAAGGAATATATAATGCCAATTTAGTAATTGACAGGGTTCCTCTTTCCGCAGAGATCGATGACCAGGCCTTCATTAATAAAGTGGTGGCTGAAGCAAAATCTTTAAGGGCATATCAGTATTATGGATTGGCTCGCTCTTATGGAGGGGTGATTTTGCTGGATCATGCTTCGACAGAGGCTGACGGGAAACTTCAGCGGAGTACAATAGAGGAAACCTGGGAATTCATCGAAAAGGATTTGAAAGAAGCGATTCCTTATTTGCCGATGAAAAGCAATCAAGCCAGCGAGGAAGAAGGAAGAATAACTGAAGGAATGGCAAGGACGCTTTTAACGAAGGTATATGTGTATCAGGATAAATGGAAAGAGGCATTGGCAATGGCAGATACGGTTATCGCTTCAGGAGAATATACCCTGGAACCACTGGAGGTCGTCTGGGATAATTCTATTCGCAATTGCAGAGAGTCCATTTTTGAACTTCAAACCTCCAATGACATTGCATACTGGTTGGGCTCTACATTTGCATTGATGACGCTAAGTCGTAATAGCGATAATGCGATCGAATCCGGATGGGGTTTTAATACACCAACAAGCCATCTTGATAATGCATATATTGGAAAGGATGGAACCACTGAAGATCCACGAAGACCTTTTACTATAATCAGGCATGGAGAAAAAAGAAACATGGATGGCAACCTTGACCCGAGTGGATCTCCATATAATGTGTTTGAAGATGGGGTTCCTGATACGGAAGAAAATCCATCCGCACGTATTTCCCGCAAGATGTTCTCCAGCAATGATGTTCGAAACGGCTGGTCAAGTGATATAGGAAACTTCAAATATTTGCGCTATGCCGATTTGTTACTGCTGGCCGCCGAAGCTGCATATCACGAAGGAGACGAGGACAAAGCCCGTCAGTATGCCAATAAGGTAAGAATGAGAGCCTGGGACAATAAGGATTCTGAGAAAATAGCTACCTCTGGTGCTGCACTATTAAAAGAACTTTACCTGGAGAGACGTCTGGAAATGGCCATGGAGGGAGAGCGTTTCTATGACCTGAAAAGGACAGGCAAGCTTACTGAAGCATTGGAAGCCTTCGTAGACTACAATATGAACCATAATACAGATTTTGATGCGAAAAATCCCACGGGAGAACTTTTTGATCCTGAAAAACACATGGTATTCCCAATTCCTCAAAGTCAAATAGACCTCTCCGAAGGAGAAGGTATTGTGCTGGAGCAAAATCCCAATTATTAATTAACAATTAAGTACAGGAAAACATCATTCGATATACAATTCATATCATATTTTTGCTGGCGATACTTTTTGGAGTAGCCTGTAGAGATAAACCCCCTTCAGGTAATGATCTACCGGATGAAGGCCTTGTATTCATTGACCTTACACAGCGTTTCCAGGAGATTGAAGGCTTTGGAGCCTCAGATGCCTGGTCTGTTCAGTATGTAGGCAACTGGCCTGATGAGAAGCGCAATAAGATAGCCACCTTGTTGTTTTCCAGGGAAATGGACGAGCTTGAAAAACCAAGAGGTATTGGGCTTAATACCTGGCGATTCAATGTTGGTGCTGGTTCAATGTCACAAGGAAACCAAAGCAACATAGGGGACGAATGGCGTAGAACAGAAGGTTTTTTGCAAAATGACGGTATTTATGATTGGAATCAACAAAGCGGTCAGCGTTGGTTTCTTCAGGCGGCTAAGGAAAGAGGTGTGAAGAATTTTATCGCATTTGTAAACAGTCCTCCTGTTCAACTTACTAAGAATGGAAAAGCAAACACTTCCCTTGCAGGCATTTCTAACCTTGCTGAGGAAAAATATGATGATTATTCAGATTTCTTAGTTAAGGTCCTGGAGCATTTTAAGCATGAAGAAGAAATAGATTTTGACCTGATAAGTCCATTAAATGAACCACAGTGGGATTGGAATGGAGGGCAGGAAGGTTGCCCATATGAGAATGGAGAAATAAGCAAATTGACCAACAGTATTAGCGCGAAACTGTTAGAGGCGAATATAAGCACCAGGATAGAATTGACAGAAGCGGGCAATATTGAATATCTGTATGATGATAATACAGATAAAAGCTCCAAAGACAACCAGATTGAAGAGTTTTATGGTGCTGGTAACAACACGCTTTCGAATTTGTCAAATATTTCACATAACATAGCAGGGCATAGCTATTGGAGTACAGATCAAAGCGAGCTTATTCCTCAAAGAGTAGCCCTTTGGGATAAAATAGAATCCACTTCATCTGTAAATGGTTATGCAATGACAGAGTTTTGCATAATGAATTATGAAGAGATACAGGGCAATGGCAGGGATTTGGGGATATCTCCGGCGCTATACATGGCGCGCGTGATTCATTATGATTTGACTGTTGCCAATGCCTCAGCGTGGCAATGGTGGTTGGCAGTTAGCCCATACGATTACAAGGATGGCTTGATATATATTGATAAATCAGAAACAGATGGCCATATCTACACCTCAAAAATGCTTTATGCTTTGGGTAATTATTCTCGTTTTATTGACAAGGGGATGTATCGGGTGAACACTTCTCAGCTATTTGGAAAAACCAACACTGACAATTATACTTATAGCCGGGTTATGACCTCAGCTTTCGCCTCAGAGGCAAATGATAAAATTGTTGTCGTGATGATCAATTATAACAATTGGGAATATACAAGTTCTTTAAATATTGGTGATGATTGGAAAGATAAGTCTATGAAAATCTATCGCACTTCTGACACTGAAGAATTAAAACTTATTGGAGTACAAAAAGTGAGCGATGAAATAGATCTTGCACCTTTATCCATAACTACTTATGTAATTACAAAATAATGATACGACTGCTACCGATTTTATTTATTCTTGTCCTAAGCGCCTGTTCATCTTGTTCTGAAGATAATGGCGAGATCAATAAAACAGAGAACCCACCAACACTCGATTATTCGCTGATCCAATACCGGGGCCGGGTGGAATTTGGAGCGGGTCATTTGTGCAGCTTTAGCACTCCGGGAAGTTCAATCAAAGTAAAGTTTACAGGAACATCTCTCTATGCCACCTTTTCTGCTGAAAATTTTGGTGGCAATGGGTATAGCTATCTTTACATCATTACAGATGAAAATGCAGATCCCTATTCACGACAAATTATCCGGGTCGAAAAAGCAGAACAAGAATACACCATTTTTAAAGACCTTAGTGAAGGAGAACATACTGTTGAAATTGTAAAACAGAATGAATGTTGGGGTGTAGTTCATTTCAAGGATTTTCGAATTCCGGATGGAGAGCTTTTGCCACTACCGGCAAAAAAAACACGTTTGATAGAATACTATGGCGACTCAAATCCTTCCGGGTGGAGCGCATGGAATGATAAGGACCAGGGGAGTGATGCTGATACAGAGGGCTATTTTACTTATCCAGGATTTACAGCACGTTCACTAGAGGCAGAATGGGTCAACAATGCTGCCGGAGGTTTTGGTATAACAGACCGAATGGGTAGTCAGGACCTTACTGATTATTACAACAAGATTCATATTTATACCAACTCACCAAATAGTAATTCTTGGGACTTTAACATTAACAACCTTGGGAAAAAGCCTGATGTTATTGTGATAAATTTAGGGGCAAACGACTATTATAACAATGCATCCCAATCAGAAATAAAAGCTGCCTGGCATCGCTTTGTAAGTACGCAATTACGCCCCGTATATCCTGATGCCCATGTTGTGTTAGCCAACTCATACGGATGGGCCTATGGTGAGCCTACAGATTATATTGCAGATGTTGTACAGGAATTTCACAGTAAAGGTGATAACAATATCTCCTTTGTGAAATTTCCATGGCTTTGGGGGCAAGACCATGCCGTTATTTCTGAACACGCTGGTTTTGCAAGCATCCTTAGCAAACATCTTGCAAATACCATGGGATGGGAAGCTAAAACTGTTCCATATTCTTCTATACCTGAAGAAAAAGGTGTTTTGGGCAATCCTTCATTCGAATCATCCATTTTAGGTATACGTCCGGATGGCTGGCGTCCGGATCAAAACAAAAGTAGTGCTCGTTGGGTTGAGAATGCAGGTGAAGCAAAAGAAGGAAACGCTTTTGTCCGTTGCTCGCAGGGGTACGGCGTTCATCAATCAGTTGATGCACAAGCCAATGAGCAATTTGAAGTGAAGGTCTGGGCAAAAGCTAGTTCCGGTAGCCAGGGAATTCTTAAATACCAATTTCGAGATCAGGCACAAAACACCATTTATTCCAAGATCAAACCCATTCCACTGACAGACGAATGGCAACAATTCGAAATCACCACGGAAAAAGCTACAAGTGGCACCTGGCAGCTGGATGTAATTCTCTTAGCAGAACATAATGCTACTGTAGATTATGATCTTATTGAGATGAATAAAATTGATATTCCTTAAACATGAAAGCAAAGTTTATATGCCTCCTATTATGTACTTCAGTGGTTTTGTTCTCACAAGATAAATATGAGCTGTGGGAAGAGGGAATGATGCCTTACCACAAGGATAACAATATAAAGGAATACGAAAAAGAAGCATGGGGGACAAAGTGTGCATTGAATGTGACAATTCCTGAACTAACTGTTTATCCTGCCAAAGGTGAAAATAGCGGGTATTCAGTAATCATTTGTCCCGGAGGCGGGTACACACTTGAAGCGATCTATCATGAGGGGCATGATGTAGCCAGGGTCCTTTCTGACAATGGTATAACAGCGGCCGTTTTGAAATATCGCTTGCCACTCAAAGAATCATCCAATCAACCTCAACTCCTCCCAATTACAGATTTGCAAAGAGCCCTGGAAATGATGCGCGAGATGTCAGATAAGTATGGGCTTATTAAAAACAAAGTTGGAGTAATGGGGTTCTCAGCAGGAGCACATTTATCTGCATTCGCCTGCTCTAAAAATTTGCAGCGTCCAGACTTTGCACTTCTTGTCTATGGCTGCCCCCGCCTGAATGAAGAAAACATAAAATGGCTGGAGAAAGACTTGTACCATAGAAAAATGACACCGATAGAGTTTGAAGAAAATAATTTGATCGAACGAGTAAATCAAAATAATCCACCAACCTTTTTAGTCCACTCGCTGGATGATGAAACCTGTCATTATAAGGAGACTACACTCTATGCGGAAGCCTTGCGTACCTATGAGGTTCCAAACGAGGTTCATCTCTTCCCTACAGGTGGCCATGGTTTTGGTCTGGGTAGAAAAGAAGACGGAACAGATCAATGGATAAAGCTGGCTATCAACTGGATAAAAAGGCTGAGGAATTAAAAAGCCCCGAACAATATCATATTCAGGGCTTTACTTGTTAATTTATGTACCCGAAACCGGAGCTAACCCGAACTCATTATCGCTCAGGGATCTTTTTCTTATACTTAATGTAGACTGGTCCTCTTCGGGCATAGACATCCTATTAAATGATTCGAAAAAAAGCACATCGTTTTTCACATTTTAAATCTCATCTAACATCCACGTATACAACACTTAACACTTCTGGAAATATAAATACACCAAATTAATATTTAGAGATATTCGAAAAAAAGTATAATGTTTCTGATGAATAATTTTATATTCGTGCACAGCTAATTAGTTTAATAGTCTTCTAGGAAAGATATTTTTTATGAATATTATAGGTAGAAGGTTAGTATTTACTAAAATAAAAAATTATGAAAAAATTATTATCTTTTGCTGTTATCATTTTGTTTTCTGTAACTATGTTCGCAGGAGGATTAGTTACAAATACAAATCAGAGTGCGACCTGGGTTCGACTTCCAGCCAGAGATGCTTCAACTTCTATTGATGCAGTTTATTTTAATCCGGCAGGATTGATGAAAATGGAAAATGGATTTCATTTTTCATTTTCAAATCAGTCAATTTTTCAAACAAAAGAGGTAACAAGCTCTTATGCCAATCTTAATAACCCTCTGTATATTGGCAATGTTTCTGCTCCTTTATTCCCTACAGTTTTTGCAGTTTATAAAATGGAAAATTTTGCTTTCTCCTTTGGATTTAATCCAGTTGGTGGTGGTGGTGGTGCTGTTTTTGAAGATGGCCTTCCTTCATTTGAAATGGGACCATCAGATCTTGTTCCCTCACTTGCTTCGCAGGGAGCATCTGCATATCGCCTTAACACGAATTTTGAGGGATCATCAATTTTCTTTGGTTATCAGGCAGGTGTTTCATACAAGATTAATGATATGATCTCTGTATATGGGGGAGCGCGGTATGTTACTGCGAAAAATACCTATGACGGCTATCTTACCGATATTGAACTCGATATGGGAGCTGGAACATGGATGCGTGCAGATGGTATTTTTACAGATCTGGCTGCACAAGCTTCCGGAGCTGCTGCAGGCATGGAACCTCTAATTGCTCCTGTTGGGGCTCTTACTTTTGCGGAAGCAGAAGGTGCTGGAGCTATTACAGCCATACAACGAGCTACATTGGAAGGCGGACTTCTTGCTTTTGGTGTTCCCCAAGCATCTATTGATGGAATGACGCTTGCTCAAGCACAGGGAACATATACTGGTATTGCCGGACAAAATAGTGCTACAGCAATCTTGTTGGGCAACCAAACTGCTGAGACAGAGCAAACTGCTACTGGTATAACACCTATCGTTGGTATAAATATTTCCCCAAATGATAAACTGAATATTGGTATTAAGTATGAATTCGCAACAAAACTCGAATTCACAAATAATACAACTCAGGAGATAATAACTTCTTTTGAAGAAGACGGAACTCCGGTAACTTTATTCCCTAACGGAGAAACTTTCAGAGGAGATATGCCTGCGATGCTTTCCGTTGGAGTCGATTATCGGATTACAGATGCGTTGTCAGCTTCTTTTGGAACACATTACTATTTCGACAAAGCTGCTGATTATGGAAAAAAGATTGACGATGTATATGTCGAAAATAGTGAAGTAATTGAAAATAATTTCTTTGAAGTTGCTTTTGGCCTTGAATATGGTGTAGGTGAGAAGATTCTCTTAAGTGGAGGATTCCTATATGCAAAAACAGGTGTGAACAATGATTACCAGAGCGACCTTTCTTATAGTTTGACTTCAGGTACCATTGGAATAGGTGGAGCATATATTATCTCTGATAACATCATGTTAAACCTCGGATTTGGAAATACAATGTTTGTTGATGGTGAAGCCACAATAGAGCATATTTTTAAAGCTACCGGAACTGTAATTCCCGTTATTGAATCATATACCAAAAGCAATATATTTGTAGCTGTAGGTCTTGATTTTAGTTTCTAGATCAAATTTAAAATTTACTGAAAACCGCATTGGAATTTCCAGTGCGGTTTTTTTAGTTACTTAACTTATCATGAACCCATTGACTTCCTTGAAGATTTTGTTGTTGGAATTGCTCTAACCACTTTATAGCTTCCTCTTCATGATCCATTTCTCTTAGAATTGTGATAATGTAAAAATAGAAGAGGCCTTCCAATGCAGGCTCCTGATTCTCATATTTTTTAAGTAGGTTTTTATAGGACAATAATCCTTGAGATAACAGCCCTGATTCAAAGTAATTGAAAGCAAGATTCATTTCAATATTGAGGTTTTCGTCGATGATTAATCCTACGAATCGAAAACAATTATCTTTACAGTTTTCAACAATATTAATGATCTTTGTGTTATTAGGAATAGGGGGGAAATACAGGTAAAATGTGAGTGTATCTCCGATTGATTCGAATTTGTGGGTTCTTGGACATTCTGGAATATTTTCAATTCTTTGAATTCTATAAGATTTATCATTTGCAATAATTTCTGTATTCTCATCAATGCAAAAGCTGCCCCCTTCATTTCTTTCATTTCTTATTGACATCTGAAATATTGTACCCTCTTCATTGCGGACGACCTTCACTATATCAAGAGTTTCGTGTGATTTTAGAATATAGTTAGGAGCTACTATGGTTTGTGAAATTAAGTGCAAACCCGGTAGCAGAAAGAGAATAATAAAAAAAGTATTTTTATTCATGTGATTTTGTATTTCTGGATATGAGCGGTGTGCATTCTACAGTGTGATTGTGTCAAGCATTACCACAAGTATCCAAGTAACAAAAAATATTCCAAAAATTTCAACACACTCCACTTAACCGTATACTGAAGTTTCTGTGGGGCATAATATCTCCGGGGCGTCCCATATATTCAGTATTAAAGACATTCTTAATGGCAAGAGATAATTTAATTTGTTCGGATATTCTGAAACCTAAAGTGAGATCAGAAAGTATATATCCGCTGTTATTATCTCTCCAATAATCATAAAATCCCGGTAAAATGACTTCTCTTGACACCTCGCTGACAAAAACATTATCAATTTCCAGTATCCTGGATTTAGCATAGAAAATTAATCCCAATTCATAATTCCCGATTCTTGTATTCCAACCCAAACTTGCTGAATGCTTTCGTCTGTATTTTAAGAATTCATCTGTATTTACATTTGTTATGCGATTGAATTCAACTGGATATAAAAAAACATATCCACCACTGAGGCTATTGTTGAAAAGTCCTGAAGAGTGATTAAGACTGAATTCCAATTCTGCTCCATACACCCTGGAATGTTCAATATTTGCAGCTTTAAATCCAACATCAAAAATTCCTGTTTCCTGATCGGGATACAAGCCAAAGACATATTCTATCATATCACGATTTTGAGAATAAAAAGCTGCAAGATCCAACATACCATTGATATTACCGAATAATAAGCCCTGTTTAACACCAATTTCCGAATTCCATCCTGACTCGGGGCGTACTTCATAATTAGGAAATACTTTTACAGATCCTAAGCTTGTAGAAGCATACTTCTCGGCGATTGAAGGATACCGGTATCCCTGTCCAAATGAAGCTCTCATAAAGGTATAATCAGCCAGCTTATAATTTAGTCCTGTTCTAAAAATAGGAACAGGTTTGTCTGGATTTCCATCTTGAATATTCTGTTCCACCCGAACCCCGGCAACAATTTTGATTCTTTTTTGGGTTTCTACATCTATCTGGCTATATCCTGCAACATTCACAGCATTGTGATCGCCATAAAAATTTGAAAACACTTTACTATAATTCTCCGACAATCCAAGATTCAGTTTTATAAATCTGCCCAGATTATGTTGATACTGGTATTCTGTATAATATGAAATTGCATCACTATTGGTTTGATTTCCATTCGGGAATTTATTTGATGTGTATTGAATGCGCATGCGCAGATCGTGATTTGCTCTGTCAGCTCTTCTGAAAACAACATAAGGATCTATGGCAAGAAAGGAACCATTGAGTTCATTTGCTGTTGATTCGCTCTGCTTGAGTGCTCCGAAAGTTGCATCTTCCCAAAGTATGAAGTCAGTCTTTTGGGTCATCCCGCTATTCAAATTGATACCAAATTTAAAACCTTCAACCTTCTCGCTATGATGCTTAAGACGAATACTAAAACGTCCCAGTTTTTCATCATTTAACTTTCTATATCCATTATCAAGCAACATGCTACCGGCTATAGCAAAATCAGTATTTCCAATTTTCCTCAGATGTGATAGGGAAGCATTTGTATATATCCGGGGTGAACTCCACCACATCCATTCTTTTCTGGCTGGCTGTCCAAATATACCGGTCTCAGCAATAAACTTTGTTCTGGGTTCAATTCCAGGTTCAGCTGTCCTGAAGTTAATAACTCCGTTCAGGGCTGATGAACCGTATAAAACAGAGGAAGCTCCTTTAATGATCTCTATCTGAGACAAATTCTCGAGTGGCAAGAACTGCCATTTAATATTTCCTGCATCAGCAGAGACAACGGGGAGTCCATCTATAAGAGCCATTACTCTGCTTCCTGCACCGTAGCTGAATCCACTTCCCCCACGAATAGAGGCCTGTCCGTCGAGAACTTCAATTCCGGATATTTTATTGATGAGTTCCTGAGAATCTGTAATGTGATTGTTGCTCAGGAAATTGGGCTTAACCAGGGTCATGGATACCGTTAAGTCGGATAACTTCTGTTCAACTTTATTGGCACTGATAACTATCTGGTCAATTTCATTTAATGCAAGCCTAAGCCCCATATCCAGAAGAAGAGTATCACCTTGATTTAGGTTAACCGATTTCGATTCAGTAATATATCCTATGTACTTAAAAGTTATTCTCCACTTGCCTGATTTGAGTTCAATACTAAAATTACCCTCATTATCACTAATGGTACCTAAACCGTTACCATAGATAATATTTGCACCTATAAGGACTTTATTAGTCTCATTATCATATACTTTACCATTAATAAATGCAGCATTATCCTGCCCAAAGGCAATAATAGAAAGACTTAGAAAGCTTATTATCAGTATATTACGCATCACTCTGCCTTAAAAGTCATACGAATGTTAGTAGGATTATCGGGATAATTAATATTAGGAAAGACGGTTGTCATTTTTAGAGAGACACCTGTAAGTTCTTCAATAATTGCTGTCAGAGGCATTATCAGCGAGTCAGAAGAGAGCACTATTTGTGTCTCTTCATAAGCAAAGTACCAACTTCCTTCATATACTCCGAAAGTACCAGTTCCATCCTCATTAAAAAGTAAAATTCCATTAAAATCTTCAAGTAATTCTCCGGGACCACCAGCATTAACACCGTTTGCAAGAAGGCTGTCTGCAGCCCAGATGTTGGATGTTAGATTACTGAAATTGGCAGTGACATCAATATCATCACATGAGAAAGCTATAAGTCCTGTTACAGTAAGTATTACAACCAATAATTTCTTCATGTTCGTTGCTTTTTTATTCAAAATTTAACTAAACACTTGAGGTAAAGATATGGTAATATTTGAACTTTACGAATGAGGAGATTGAATGGAGTATCAGGGTTTACCAAATAACATAAATGACATCCTGAACTTAGGTCTGTTCCGAAAGCAGTTTTTCAGATTTTCCATAATGGATATTATCTGATTGTATTATGATAATCAGCTGTGTCCTTTTTTGATCAGGTGGATATTCCGTTTAAACTGAGCCACCCAAAAATCGATTTCTTTTTCAATTTTAGCATATTATAATTATAAATCAGTATTCACTTTTCCTGCTTTAGTGTCGGTTTCTTCAATTATTCTCTTGAGTGCTTTCATTATTTATGGGTTCATATATATCTACAAAAAAATGAATAGGCTCGGTTTTGGTTGGTTCGGTTGGATTGTTTAAATTAGTTCTGCTATAATAAATACTAAATAATGAATTCCCGAAGATCTTTTATAAAATCAGTTTCTGCAATTTCTGGGGTAATTTCGCTTACTGGTTTACCAGCTTTATTGGGTGGGATTCCGGTGCCTATATATTCAAGAATTGGAGACAGAAAAATATACATTTTTTCCAAGCACCTGCAATGGCTTGAATATGAACAAATGGCCAAAACAGCCATGGAGGTTGGATTTGATGGAGTTGATTTAACTGTTCGTCCAGGCGGACATGTTCTTCCTGAAAGGGTACGGCAAGATCTTCCTAAGGCAATCCGTGAAATAAATAAAAACGGACTACTTGCAGACCGAATTACAACCGCTATAACTGATCCAGAATCATGCTGGTGAGATGGTGGGAGGGCCTGTATGGGATATTGGACTTATGCTGGATGGAGTTAATCCTGAATATGTCGGGATTCGCTATGACATTCGCCACGCAACTGTTGAAGGTGGGAGTTCCTGGCCTGTGGGTATGAGATACCTGGCAAATAGGATTAATAGCTTTGATGTGAAAGATTTTGTCTGGAAGGAAACGAATGGGAAATGGAAACCATTTAATGTTCAGATCGGAGATGGCATGGTGGATTTCAAGCGTTACTTTCAAATTATTAAAGAATTAGATATCCAAGGCGATTTTACACTCCATCTTGAATATCCTATCGGAGGAGCGGAGAAAGGAGCAAAAGTGTTGACAGAGTCTCCCGACATAGTGATTTCGGCTATGAAGCATGACCTGGAAATGATGCGAAATATTATTTTGTATTAAAGGAGGAAAGCATTTTAAGGTGTATTATCCTATACCTCTTTTTCGTTCCAATTGAAATCAAAATATCAACCCCAGGGCTTCATTTAATTTGCAATAAGAGACAAGCGAAAAATAAAAACGGACAACTTCATAAAAAATTGAAGCTGTCCGCTAAAGTACCCGAAGCCGGAATCGAACCGGCACGGCCATTACTGGCCACTGGATTTTAAGTCCAGCGCGTCTACCAATTCCGCCATTCGGGCAACATTATGTTGGTAGATACTATTCTATCAAATCTGCAATAAAGAACTCTTCAGCGTTTTCACGGGAATGGCGGGAGCTCAATCCCTTCGGTCTTTCGGTTCCGCCATTCGGGCAACGTGGTAGAGCTTTCGCTTTACGCGGTGCAAATTTAGCTAAAAAATCTAATTACAAAAGAGTTATTTTTTCTTTATTCTGTGAGCACCTTCATCATGTCTTCCACATCACCGGGGGAACTCATAAAAAAACCACCCCCCGCGAAGGAGGTGGTAAAAATTACGAGCGGGAAACGGGATTCGAACCCGCGACCTCGACCTTGGCAAGGTCGCGCTCTACCAACTGAGCTATTCCTGCAAGTTTCGGACTGCAAATATATAATCGAAAATTGAATTCTGCAAAACAATTTCAATTTTCAGAATAAAAGAATTTTTTATTTATTTCACTATGATCTGTCTGGTTGACAAGTGATTAGTTCCGTTTACTACTAAAAAATATGTTCCGGCAGCAACTTTTCTTCCATTGGAAGAACTTAGATTCCAGATAAAACGGTGATCTCCGGCAGAAAGGCTTCCTTCCCAAAGGACGTTTACCAACCTCATATCCGACTGGTAAATTTTAATTGACGTGCTCCTTTCAGAAGGAATAGTCATGTTAATTGATACTTGTTCACTGGCAGGATTTGGATAAGCAGAAAGCTTGTATGATACAGCTTCAGCATCTATTCCTGTGGTGGACCCTGGAGTGTATACCAGGTCCATATCTATGAAATATGTTTCGTTTGCCGGCTGGAAGGTAAACTCATCAGCCGCTTTGATGAAGTTAATAGTGGTAATCGGTCCCTGGGAGTTTGCTGAAGTGTACTCTACCCTGACAGCATAAGAACCGTCTTCAACTACACCTTCGCTTGTATTGCTGCAGTCCCATGATATATTGTGAGTTGTGTGTGTACTCAAGGTGGGTCCGGTTATGGCATCTGTGGTGCTTCCTCCGGACTTGGCATTCCATGTTAAAAGGTAATTATCTCGTCCGTTTCCCATTTTTTTGAGCGTTTTTACAAATGCTCCTGCATCATCCTCTATCCAAATCGCTAATACATGATCTGGGTGGTATTTCGCATTGTTATCAAGGGTGGTAACAGATATATCAACTGTTCCGCTGGTGGCCTGCCCCATCAGGGAAAAACTGAAAAATGTAAGAATAATGGCAATTAAAAGTTTCATGGCTTTTGATTTATTATGAATATATAAACATATATAAATACATGTCTTTTGTAATAAACAACTAAGAGTGCGAAATAGTTGTCTTTGATTTTGTGATTTTTTTTTGATTTTGTTCAGGGGGCTTTCAGCACCTTAGGGAAATTACCCAGAATTACCTGGGATTTTGATTTCTAAATACCTCAAAAAGTGAAATATCTTACATATGTAGAAAAAAACATTCATTACATGTCCGTCAGCATAAATTTCAGATTATCTGAATGGTATATTTGTTTCATTAATAATAAAAACTCCATCATGTCAAAGTTTACTAGAGAAGATGCGTTAAACTACCACAGTACCGGAAGACCGGGAAAAATTGAGGTAATTCCAACAAAACCACACAGTACCCAGATTGACCTTTCGCTGGCTTATACACCGGGTGTTGCAGAACCTTGTCTGGATATTGAGAAGAATCCTGATGATGCCTACAAATACACAGCCAGGGGAAACCTTGTTGCGGTAATTTCAAATGGTACAGCTGTATTGGGGCTAGGAGATATTGGCGCACTGGCGGGAAAGCCTGTTATGGAAGGAAAGGGCTTGCTCTTTAAAATTTTCTCAGATATCGATGTCTTTGACATTGAAGTAGACCTGAAAGATCCAACAGAATTTATCAAGGTGGTGAAGGCTATTACTCCAACTTTTGGTGGAATAAACCTTGAAGATATTAAAGCTCCGGAGTGTTTTGAAATAGAAGAAAAGCTGAAGGAGATTTGTGATATACCAGTGTTTCATGACGATCAACACGGAACGGCAATTATTTCTGCAGCTGGATTAATCAATGCAGTTGAGTTGGTGGATAAAAAACTCGGGGATATTAAGGTTGTGGTTAATGGCGCAGGAGCAGCAGCTATTTCGTGTGCAAAGTTGTACGTTTTGCTGGGTGTGAAACAGGAAAATGTATTCATGTGCGACAGCCGTGGAGTATTGAATACAAGAAGAACCGGATTGAATAAATATAAAGCATTATTCGTAAGAGATACTGATGCAAATAACCTTGAAGAAGTTATACGTGACGCAGATGTATTTCTTGGTTTATCAGTCGCAGACGTGCTGACCCCTGAGATGCTGCAGTCTATGAAAAGAGATCCCATTGTTTTTGCCATGGCAAATCCTAATCCGGAAATATCTTACGACAAAGCCATGAAGTCAAGGAAAGACATCATTTTTGCTACAGGGAGGTCTGACTATCCAAACCAGATCAACAATGTACTTGGTTTCCCTTTCATCTTTCGCGGTGCGATGGATGTAAAAGCAACAAGTATCAATGAAGAGATGAAAATCGCGGCTGTTTACGCTCTGGCAAAATTGACTAAAGAAGACGTGCCGGATACAGTAAATAAAGCATACAAAACCCAGAATCTATTTTTTGGAAGAGAGTATATTATCCCCAAGCCGCTTGATCCAAGACTCATATATCATGTGGCGCCAGCTGTAGCTAAAGCTGCTATGGATTCAGGGGTAGCGCGCACTAAAATAGAAAATTGGGATGAATATAAAGAGGCGCTTAGGAAGCGTATGGGAATTGACAATCAACTACTCAGAGAAGTGAGGGCAAAAGCCAGGCAGAATCCTAAAAAACTGGTCTTTGGAGAAGCAGGAAATTACGAGATGCTGAAAGCTGTCCAAACCATTATGAACGATGGAATTGCTGAGCCGGTTTTGTTGGGAGATAAAGAGAAAATCGAAGGCCTGATTGAGGGATATCACCTGGAGCTTGAAGGTGTGGAGATCATAGAACAGAGATGTCCGAAGGGTGATGAGATGAGGAAAAAATATGCGAAAAGATTGTTTGAAAAAAGAAAAAGGAAAGGGATGACTTATGAGGATGCCTATCGTCAGATGTTTCTCCCTAATAATTTTGGAATAATGATGGTGGAGATGGGGGATGCTGATGCCTTTTTATCCGGCTTTTCCAGTAAGTATGTTGATGTGATCAAACCTGCGATTCAAATCACCGGTACAAACAATGAAAAAAATCATATTGCCGGAATGTATATCGTACAGACAAAAAAAGGAACCTTTTTCTTTGCTGATACTACGGTGAATTTCCAACCTTCTACACAAACACTGGTTGCTACTACCCTGTTAGTAGCCGAGGCCGTGGAGAACTTTAATATTGAACCGGTTATTGCCCTGGTCTCATATTCTAATTTTGGCACTATTAAAGACGGCAGTCCTTCAAGGACAAGAGAGGCCGTGGAGTTTCTTCACAAGGAGCACCCCAAACTTTGCGTGGATGGAGAGATGCAGATGAATTATGCCCTGAACACGGAGCTTCGGCAAAAGAAATTCCCATTCAGCAAACTAGGTGATAAGCAGGTGAATACCATTATCTTTCCGAACCTGAGTTCTGGAAATATTGCGTATAAAATGATGCAGGAAATTGGAGAATCCCAGGTTACGGGACCGATCTTATTAGGAATCGGAAAACCTGTTCATATTCTTCAGATGGAAAGTTCTGTAAGGGAAATTGTAGACATGGCTGCTTTTGCCGTTGTGGATGCTCAATACCAGGAAACAATTAAGTAGAAGAGCGAGGAAAGATTTTGTGAAATAGTTGGATGAAAACTATTCCGAGGGGAAGTCCGGCAAAATTAAAGAGAAGATCTACATAGTTAAAACTACGACTCTCTATAAAGAGTTGAGATAATTCGGTTAAAGAGGCGAATAATATACCTGAAATAAAAAGCAGGTAAATTCGCTTTCTTACCGGATCAGCATTTCTCCATTGCAAGAGGAGAAAAGAAAAGAGGGTAAAAACTGACAAATGTTCAAGGTAATCCCATCGAAAATCTGAGTTTTCACTGCCTAGCTTTACAAGGCCATCATCAGGCAGGGCAGAGAAAAGAATAATCAAACAGCTCCACGCGAAGAAGAGTATTCCCCAAATCAGTCGGTTGGAATCTGGTTTTATCATCTGGCAAAAATAGAAATTTTTTTGAAGAAACTGTCAGGCAAAGTCGAGACACAATCCATCCATCGACACCCACCGTCTTCCATCATCATCCTCCTCTTTACTTGATTTGCGTTTAACAATTGCTTTTATTTGTGTAGAGATTGAATCCGCAATCCAAACAAATTTGAAACTATGGCATTCCCTGAAGTAGAGGCGAACAAGATTAGAACACTATCTCTGGATGCATTTAAAGAGATGGATTACTATGCAGTGAACAACTACCATCTTCCGGTAGAACTCATGATGGAAAGCGCTGGCACACAATTGGCCCGATTGACGGCAAGCGTGGCAAAACCTGGCTCAAAAGTACTGGTTGCGGCAGGTCATGGTAATAATGGAGGAGGAGGACTTGTGGCTGCCAGGCGTTTGGAAGCATGGGGATACAAGGTACATCTTCAGCTTCCCATGAGACCAGCGCACGATTTAGTTAACGATCAGCTTAGCCGAACCATCTCTTATGGGGTCGAAAAAGTAATGGAAGAAGCGTATGATGTTATACTGGATTGTCTTTTTGGTTTTTCCCAGCGGCTTCCGCTACCTGATAAAGTTTCGGAACTAATATCCACGATGAATAATATTGAAGCGATAAGAATTTCTTTAGACATTCCAACAGGCATTTCTGAAGAAGGAAATTCTGTACGTTTCAAGGCAGACAAGGTGCTTACCATTGCCGCACCAAAAACTATCCTCCTGAATCATATCGACGAATATGATCTCTATATCGCCGATGTAGGAATCCCAATCGAAGTATACCTGAGAAATAAAATTGATTATAATACACTGGGCTTCTACCGCGATCAGATTATTAAGTTGGTATAAGCCCTCGACTCTGGACGAAAAAAATCCGGGGCATTAATTATACCCTGGATTTAATATTATTAACCTATGTTGAACAAGCGGTTTATATGAAACTTTTCTCGCTTGTTCAGAGCTTGCGGACGCTTTATGCGCTTATTCTGTCTACTGCATAATCTTTAAGAGACTCCATTAATTTTTTTCTTGTGAAAAAGATCCTGCTTTTCACTGTTCCTATTTTAAGATCCAGCTTTTCAGCGATCTCCTTATATTTATAACCTTCTGTATGCATTAGGAACGGAACCTTCAATTCGTTCTGTAAAGCATCGATATGCTTTGAAATTTCTTTGTGCTGATATAATGAATCAGGCTTAATGTATGTTGACTCTTTTGAGTTGTTCAGGTAATACAAATCTTCAGTTTGATCTACTATAGTATTCTGTCTAACTGCTTTCCTGTAGTTATTAATGAAAGTGTTTTTCATTATTGTATAAGTCCAGGCATCGAAATTTGTGAATTCAATAAATTTATCTTTTGACGACAACGCCTTCACGAATGTCTCCTGTAGCAAATCTTTTGCCGCTTCCCTGTCAGAAGTTAAACTTAATGCAAATCTTTCAAGTCTCTCCTCCATACGGATCAGTTTGGTATTAAATTCTATTGATGTCATGCTAGTTAATTTTTGGGTGCATTTCGTAATAATTGTTTAACAAACATACAATACGATTGAACAAAAAACAAATGGCTGTAGGTCCCTAACCATTGATAGTAGTGCTATTCTAAATAAGAACAAACGCTTCGCTGCCTATGAATAAAAGAAATAAGGATACAAATATCCTATAAATCTAAATTGCGATTTTATGCAAATTTGTTTACCCGGGAGGTGAAAAAGTTTAACAGAATAGTTTTTTGATGAAATATGCTACCCTAATTTCTCTAAATACTCTACAAGATCAGGAACAGAAGTCAAATGGTGGAGATTTTTTTGCAGTTGACCGGAATCATCGACTTTGAAGCGGGTGAAGAAAAGAATCTTTTTATCTGGGAAGGCGCTTCCCAGGTCTTTCAGGTAGTTAATAAAATTGAATTCAACCTGTGATGTTGTTCCTCCCAGCAGAAGATGATCGACGTGATTTGTTGCACCAGTAGCCAGCACATCAGAATAGGGAACAGACTGCCCCAGGTAGATAAGCTTATGCCCTGCTTCCTTAATCAAATAGGATGCAAACAATAATCCGATCTCATGCCATTCCCCTTCAGGAAGGAACAAGAGAAAGCTTTGTGCATCTTTTCTAAAACCATTGGATATACCATCAACGGCCGCGATTATTTTTTGCCTGATTAAGTTTGAGACAAAATGTTCCTGGACAGGATTCACGTCTCCTGCTTGCCACATGACCCCGATCCTGTTTAAAAAGGGATAAATAACCTCGACCAAGGTATCTTTAAAACCTTTCTTTGAAACAGATTTGGCGATGATAGAGCTGAATCTTATCTCGTCTATATCAATCATTGCAATGAGCAGGGAGTCAATGGCATGATCCAGATCAGGATTGGCATCTGACACACGCATGATCTCATCTTTCAGTTCCGAATCGTTGAGCTTGGCAATGTTTGAAATCTTTATTCCATGATTATTCAGCACGGCAACATTCAGAATCTTCTTTAATTCACAGTCTGTGTAATAACGAATATTGGTAGTGGTTCGATGGGGCTCAATAAGACTATATCTCTTTTCCCATATCCGGATGGTATGGGCTTTAATTCCTGAGAGTGTTTCTAAATCTTTTATTGAATATACGGCCATCTCTAAATGTATTATTTCTTTTATATCACAAAAATAACACTCTAAACGATGAAATTGTTTAGAAATGCCCCCGGTTTTTTAAACAAAATAGCGTTTTCTTATTAGCATTAGGCCATCACGAATGGTCAGAAATACATTTTCTACACGTGGATCGCTGGTTACAATCTCATTGAATTCATGTACTTTTCGGGTCGACTCATCCTGTGTTGGGCTTTCTGCGACCTTTCCGCCCCAAAGCACATTGTCAACTATCATAAAACCACCGGGTCGTATCTTTTCTATGCAGAGCTCATAATATGTAACATAGTGCTCTTTATTAGCATCAATAAATACCAGGTCAAAGTTCTTATCCAGCGTTGGAATTAGTTCCAGGGCATCGCCAATAAGTAAATTTGTTTTTTCGGAAATTCCCGCTTCCTCGAAAAAATTTAGCACCATCTCTTCCATCTCTTCATTAACTTCTATAGTGGTAATAGCCCCTTCTTTTGAGAGCCCTTTGCTCAGGCAATAAGCAGAATATCCTGTGAAAGTGCCAATTTCAAGTATGGTCCTGGGTTGGAGCATCTGGCTCAACATGCTGAGAAATTGTCCCTGGACCTTTCCCGAAAGCATCTGTGGATGAATCGTTTTCAGGTGGGTAGTTCGGTAAAGCTCATGAAGAATTTTGTCTTCCTCTGAAGTATGATTTTCGGCGTATCTTTTTATTGCAATTGGAAACTCGAAAAAATTCATTATTCGTAGATAAGTGTGTTTAATCGTGCTGGCTCAAGAATTTCCCTGGCCACTTCCCGTAATTTTTGAGCTGAGATGGCCTCGAGCTTACGTTCTATTTCTTTGAGTGTGTCCACCTGGTTGAATACCAGGAAGCTTTTTCCTATGCTCAACATGAGGTGTTCTCCATTGTCGGAAGAGATGGCAATTTGACCCAGCAATTGTCTCCTGGCATCCTGAAGTCGTTTTTCTGGTATCAGCGTTTCGCGAAGTTTTCCCATCTCTTTGTGGGTGATGCTCATGCTCTGCTCAAAACGTTCTTTGTCACACGAGAAATAGATATTTAAGGCCCCGCTATCAGTGTATGTAATATAATGTGATTCAGCACTATAAGTATATCCTCGTCGTTCCCGAAGTGCCATATTCAATCTTGAATTCATTCCCGCCCCACCAAGTATATTATTTAGCAGGTGTAAGGCAATTCGATTTTCATCTTTATAGGAATAGGCCTCACCAGAGATGATACAATGTTTTTGAAAAGTGTTTCTTTTCATTACCAGCTTCTTGCCTAATTCACTTTCCGGTCTGTTTCGCTGACGTGTGCGTGATTTTGAGGGTATATCTCCAAAGAAACGATCAGCAAACGCAGTCATTTTCTTAAAGGAGATATTGCCAACGGAGCAAAGTACAATTTCATCGGTGGAGTAATTGTCTTGCCTGAAATTTTCTACCAGGCCATTCTGAAATCTTTTTAGTGACTCTTCTGTTCCAAGAATATTTCTACCAATGGGATGATTGGGAAACAACAACTCTTCGGCATGATCAAAGATCAATTCCGAAGGGGTGTCCTCATAATTCTGTATTTCACTGAAAATTACCTCTGCCTCTTTTTTCCTTTCTTTAGGAGAAAAGGTAGAATTAAGAAAAATATCCTGGATTAGCTCAATGGCTTTACGCATGTCTCCTTTCAGGAAAGAGGCATACAGCGCTGTTTCTTCTTTTGTGGTATAGGCATTCACTTCTCCCCCCACATCTTCAAGCCGGCAAATAATCTGGTAGGCAGATTTCTTTGGCGTTCCTTTAAAGAACATATGTTCCATAAAGTGTGCCAGCCCATGTTCTTCCTCTGCTTCGTCGCGTGTGCCGGTGTGTGCCAGCAGCCCAAAGTGGGCCACCTCAGAACGGTTCCTGCTGTGTACCAGCCGCACGCCATTCGGCAAAGTATATGTTTCAAATTGCTCTTTCATTATGGACACAAAAGTATATAAACTCTCTCACAATTAATCTATTTAGATGAGTTCTAAAGAGAAACTTCTTGCAAATTAGTTTGAGGGTTTCAAAAATGTGGTTAAATTTGCCTCGCTTTTAAGCAAAAATGATGGTGCCGAAGTCATCCTGAACTTGTTTAAGGAACAGTTGGCAGTAATTTTTAAAAGCAAAACATGATGGTGCCATAGCTCAGTTGGTAGAGCACAGGACTGAAAATCCTGGTGTCGCTGGTTCAATTCCAGCTGGCACCACACATCAAAAACTGAATCCCGCAAAACTAATGTCTTGCGGGATTCTTTATTTGTGTTTATGCAGTTTTACCGATAACTTCAATCATTATCCTTTTCAATTTCCCTGACTTCAACATCTTTTTTTAATTCTGTGATCTTCTTCTTTTCTACTTCAATAATCTTTTCCTGTTCTTGCTTTTTCATTTCAAGATCCTCGCTTTTTTTCTCCAATTCCTCAACGACTTTCATCTTTTTCTCAAACTCTTCTTCAGTGATCTCACTTGCCGCTTTTTTCTCCTCTAGCTTAACTTTAGCATCTTTAAGTTTTGTTTTAGATTCATTGATCTTAACTTCAGCCTCATCAAGTTTCTCTCCAGATTTTTCAACTTTCTCCTGTGCTTCAGCTGCACGCACCTGACCAAATTCCTTTCCCTTCAGATCGTCTTTATCTTTTCCATAAGCATTACCTTTTTTTCCTTTTTCTTTTTCTTTCTTCTCTTTTTTCTGAGGAGCTACATTCTCCTTTTTTTCTTTTCCTTTATCGGTCTTCTCCTTTTTTTGTCCATATGCATCATACGCAAAACAGATCATGCAAATAGTTAATAAACTGATTATTAATTTTTTCATTATAGGTTCATTTTACAGGTTATCAATTAAGTTTTCAACTTCAGTAGCAAGTTCTTCTGCTTCATCAGCAATTTCATTTGCTGTATTCTCTAGGGATTGAAAAGTTGTATCATCTACAATTACTTCTGTATCAACTGTTTCCGACTCAACTTTTGATGATTCTTTTGGCTGATCCGGTGTGCCGGAGCAGGCAAACAAGAATAGAGTTGCAACGAGGAGGGCTGAGATTTTTTTCATAGTGATTTATGTTAAGTTATATTTTTTAACGGACTTTGTTAATAAAGATTTGATCCAACTAAAGAATTCATAATGATAAAAGTACAAAATTATTCTAGACTTAGTTTCATTCAAGGTGTTGACGGAAGTGTTGACGGTTTTGCTATAGTGGTGGAAACCCCTATCAAAAAGTCTTTTAACGCAACCGAGGTCTACCGACTCCTCAAACGGGGTGTAATCCTTAGTGGTTTATTTTAGAATTATACTCTCACTCAAGCGAATGTCCCTGCTGGAGGCACCAACAAGAATCTCGAATTCTCCTGGTTCTGTGGTCCATGTTTTTAATTCCGGGTGCCAGAACTGAAAAGCAGATGGCTCAAGTAGTAAGGATAGCTTTTTCGTTTCACCGGCCTTCAGGAAGACTTTTTCAAATTGCTTTAGTTCTTTTACCGGCCTGGGAACAGAACATTCCGGATCACTTACATAGACCTGGACAGTTTCCTTTCCATCAACAGGGCCGGAGTTCTTCACGGTTATTTTAAATTCTATAGCTTCATTTGTAGAGAATTGTTCTGTGGAAACCTCCAGATCTGAATATGTAAAGGAGGTATAGCTTAGACCATGGCCAAAACAAAATTCCGGCTCGATTTCTTTTGCATCATACCAACGGTACCCCACGAAAATGCCCTCCTTGTAATGTACGTCATATACCTCATGTTTCATTTCTGCCCTCATCTTAAATCCTTCATAAAGCGTTTCTCCTTCAGGAATATATCCGAATGCCGGGGAATCCTCGAATCTTTTTTCAATACTCATGGGCAACTTTCCGGATGGGTTCGTTTTTCCACTGAGTATCTCTGCCGCTGCCGTAGCCCCGTTTTGTCCCATATACCAGGTGTACAAAATGGAACTAACATATTTCCACTTACTCATATTTATTCCACTTCCGGAGGTAACGAGGACTACTGTATTTGGATTATACTTTGTGCAAAATTGAACCAGCTCTTCATCTTTTTTTGGCAGGTCAAAAGGACGGTCATACCCTTCACCATCCTGTGTTCCAATGCATAAAAGGACAATATCGGCTGATTCAATTTGACCTTTTGAAGGATGCTTTACAAAAGTTACCTGGTTCCCGAATTCATTCAAAAGGGCATCCTTAAGTAGAATATGATCATATCCCTTTACCAGCGCTGCTCCTTTGCCGGAGACCCACTTATCTAAATATGTTCCTGTTGCCAGGATATGTTGTTTCTTTGATTTGTCAATGGGCAATAATTCATTGTTATTTCGCAATAAGACCATGCCTTCTCTTGCTGTATTTAGCGCCACTTCTTCCAGGTGATCATATTCCGCCTTCCCAAGGGGCACCTTTTCTCTGTTAAAAGCATCCACAGCAATTAACGTCCTCAGGATATTTTTCACCATGCGATCAAGGCCCTCTTCTGTTATACGCTTTTCCTTAAGCAGCTTATCTGCATTCTTTGTTGCCTTCCTGAAAGGCATTTCCAGGTCTTGCCCGGAATGGATCAACTTTTCACCATCCCAGACTGAAAACCAGTCTGTCATGACCAACCACTGAAAACCCAATTCATCCCTTAGCAGGTGGTTTATGACAAAATCACTCTGACCGGCCCATTCACCATTTACAAGGTTATAGGAGGTCATTACCGCAAGGGCTCCGGCATCGACGCCGTACTTGAATGCAGGCATATAAATTTCATGTAGTGCTCTTTCACTAAGCACGGAATTGCTTCTTCTCCTGTAGTAATCTGTCTGGTTGGCAATGAAATGTTTCAGTGTAGCAATGGTGCCTGTTTCCTGCAGTCCTGTGACAAAACTCTCAATCAGCTTACCCGCCAAAAGGGGATCTTCACCAAAGTATTCAAAATTTCGACCGCATTGGGAATTTCTATAGAGGTTGAACCCCGGACCTAAAAGCACGGGCAGTCCTGCAGCTCTGCATTCCTCACCAATGCTGTGTGCATATTGATAGGCAGCAGCTTTGTTCCAGGTGGCCGCCAGGAGTATTGGAGATGGGTAAGCTATAGTTTTCTTTGCTGGTTTTTTCATGCCCGGGTGAAGAATTCCCGGGTTGAGCCGAACACCTTGTGTGGCATCCACAAATGGAATACTGGGAATTTCAAGGCGCTTAATTGCTTTGGTAAAGAATATATTGTCACCACCAATGTATTTCATTTTCTCCTTCAGCGTCATTAGCTGTAGCATGGAATCAGCTTTTTGATCTGCCTCTTCAAAAGAAAGCGGCTTAAATATGCTTGGCGCTTGTGGAATGATTTTTGACAGAAAAAAGCTTGCAAACAGTATAATTAATAAATATTTTTTCATGATCATGCTTGTTATTTTATACCCGGATGGTAGAGTGACCACCGTCCCGGTTCATAAAAACCAGGACTTGCCAAAAGGATTGCTTCGGAAAATAATCCAGGAAGATCTGGAACTTGATCCCAAGGCAGTTTCCAAGCATGAGACCCGCCTTTCTGATGAGATAGTATAGATTAACATCGCTTCCGTATATTGCATTAAGCTTGAATCCTTTTATAAGAACGTATTTTATTAAAATTCTATGTGTTCAGTACCCGCTGGTTAATATCGACCTTAGTAAGACCTTTCTCTTCTGCGTACAAAATGGCTTGGTACATAAAGGCCTGCAATCTTAGTTCAATGGAAGCATCCTCCTGTCCGTCATAGGCAATATTCACATAGGGAATACCCCCCTTATCCTGTCTTAGCTGGTCTGAGACTGCGGCCACCACGGTTCCGGGCATGCAAGTAAAGGGTAACATATTGGCAATTCCGGAGATTCCTTTGTCCGCCAGGATGGCCGAGGTGCCCAGGTTGAGGGCGGGATCGCCATCATAGTGCCTGTGCACATAGGGTCCGCAGGCATTCAGCATATCCTTTACAGCCACTTCCTTGTCATGGTCAAAGATATCATGGAACGGGTTGATAATTTTTTTGGCGATTCGCTCCTGGAAATACTCTTGCAGCTTGGATTTGATCACCCCTTTAAAATCTCCTTTCCACCTGCTGTCGCGGGTATAGCGAATAGTGGAGTAGGAGAGCCATTCAGCGAAGGGTGCGATCCATGTTTCTGCACCAATTTTTTCCAGCCTGGAGATCAGGTGACCGCTGCAAAAGTCGTTATCCCGCATGAAGATCTCTCCAACCACTGCGATGACCGGTTTTCGTTTTCCATTGGAAAGGGGAATTTGTGTGAATCCATGAGCAATCCCGGCCAGGATGTCTGTGAGGTCGTCAGCCCCGTTTTCCATACATCGGACCAGGTCTGCCAGCGCATGCTTATACATTTTATCAACACTTCCTGGTACCAATTCGTAAGGTTTCCGTTCCTGTTTCAGTTTCCGGATCATATCCATCGCCACAAATCCTTTCCATGCGTTTAGCCGGAATTTGGAACCATGTCCGCCCGAAATAGACTCATAAGAGTCATCATTGCTAGGTGCAATAATTTCGGCCTTCGAAAAACCGAGCCTGTCAAAGAGGACCCTCTGGAAGCGGTTGTATTGCCCAAACCGACAGGGCCCGTTATGGTCGGGCATAAAGAAACTGACCCTGGTTGGGTCAATGCCCGGCTCCATCAGTTTTTTCAGGAAGCTGCCCGTGGTACAGATCATGGGGTAGCACTCCCTGGCGGAAGTATGTTCCCTGGCCAGGTCGACCTCCTCCTGGGTCTGCATGGGAAGCGATTCCGACGCAATTCCAAAGCTTCTGCAAACAGCTGCCATCACATAAGAGGCATCACTCATGTAAGGGAAGTAGAGAATCCTGTCCTTCATAGGAGATGAAACCATGGCTCTGGGGGTAATCACATCTTTTTTCTTGCCCGAGTTTATTTTTGAGCCTCTCAGACTATCCAGGAAGGCTTCATACCGGGTAATCATCCCGGCATCTGCCCCATGCTCATCGATCTCAAGCTCCATATAGGGTTTCCCGGCCATCTCTTCGTTCACAAAGTGAGCCAGGAAAGAGTCTGGTCCGCACCGGAAATTACCCATATAAATACCATGAAGCCGGTCATCCCTGGCAATGATCCGGGATGCTGCCAGGACTTTCTGACCATTGGGCCAGTACATCTTATTGTAATCCCTGGTAATATGCTCCTCTTCCAGGGGAAGGTAGTCTGTGGGGATGGGGAGCACCTCTAGGTTAATCAGTTTCTCCACCATACCCAGGTTAAGTGCTGGATCGCCGGTATTGTAAGGGCGTCCAATAATGACTACACACTCTTTGTCGTCAGGAAGGGAGGCCATTACTTCACGTCCCCGTACCCTGACCTGCTCTTCGAAATGCTCCTGCTTTGCATCGGCCTTCTTCATGGCCTCTACAATCTGCTTTTTGCTCAGTTTGAATCGTTTTCCGAAGTAATCATAAAGCTCTTTCTCCACCACTTTCCCGTAGTAGCGGAAGTTAAGTGCTGGCGAAAGCAGTCTTTCCTGTTGTTCTTTTGGCAGGGAAGCGCTTACCATAAAGGGTAGCGTCTGTACCCATGGGCAGCTGATATTGGAGGTGGGATTGTCCTTCTCTGCTTTGGAATTGATTATAAAGGGGGTAAATACATAGTCCACCTCATTGTCGAGAAGCTCGTATACATGGCCATGCATGACTTCCACAGGGAAACAGGTTTCTGCTATTATTTTGGTCAGGCCTTTCTTGATGATGGAATTGTTGGTTTCGTCCGATATAACTACATTAAAGCCCAATTCTTTAAAGAAAGTACTCCAGTAGGGAAACTGCTGGTAGAAGACCATCAGTCCGCGCGGGATTCCAATGGTGATTTTTTCCGGATCCGGGTTTGTTTCCGGTTGATAGCCATCCATCAGCATACCGACCCGCTCCTCAAAATAGTTGGGAATACCCTCTCCTTTCCCCTTACGGTCGTCCATTTCATACTTCTCGCATCTTCCCCCGTAAAAGAGCGGTTTTTTCTCTCCCTCTATCCGTACCCGCCTGATCTCGCACTGGTTGGAGCATGCCTTGCAGGTGAATTTATCCACTGTGTAGGGGATCTTGCTGATATCAAATCCCTTAAAACGGGTTTGTAGATTGTTTTCTATAATATGGTCCCTGGCCAGCATGGCGGCGCCAATGGCCCCGGTTACATCGAAATGGGGCGGGATATGAATCTTTTTGCCGGTTACTTTTTCAAATGCGGCCACCACGGCCCTGTTGTTGGTGACTCCACCCTGGAAGAGGATGTGGTTGCCCACCCGTTTCTTGCGGACTACCTTGTTGATATAGTTGTGTACAATGGAATAGGCCAGTCCGCCTACCAGATTCTCTTTCTCCACACCCCTTTGCTGAAAAGCGTTCAGGTCCGATTCCATAAACACCGTACAACGATCACCTAGTCCGGCCGGTTTCTTAGCCCTCAGCGCCATCTCCCCGAACTCTTCGATAATGTTGATATCCAGCTTTTCGGCCTGCTCCTCCAGGAAGGATCCTGTACCGGCGGCACACACCTTGTTCATCTCGAAATCTACCACCACTCCTTTGTCGATGCTGATAAACTTGGAATCCTGTCCGCCGATTTCAAAAACGGTATCCACCTCAGGGTCGTATGAAATGGCTGCAGTGGCCTGTGCGGTAATCTCGTTACGGATCACATCGGCCCCCACGAAATCTCCGGTTAGGTAGCGACCCGACCCGGTGGTTCCTGCACCTTTTATCACTACTCGGTCGCCCATCTCTTCATAAATTTCCAACATGCCTCTCCTGATGGCCTCTAAGGGTTTGCTGGCAGTGGGGAGGTACCTGCGTGCAATCACATGGTTTTGGTCATCGATCAGTACAACATTGGTACTCAGCGAACCAACATCGAGCCCAAGATATACTTCGTATTTTTCTTCTGATTCGGGCAATGGATATACTTCCTTGTGGATATCTGATACGGGAGCGGTGAGGGGTGCAAAGGATTTTCCCCTCGATTTTTCACCATGAATATAGTCGTTAAGCTCTTTTGTTCCATGGTATCCGTTATTGATCTCAGCGCCGTTTTCCAGGGTATTGAACACGGCTCCTATGGCTCCCATGGAGGTGTTGTGGTCGGGAATCAGAATTTCCCCCTCCTTTGCTTTAAGTAACTCACGGAAAGCCCTGACCACGCCGATGTTGGAGGAGACGCCTCCCTGGAACATTACAGGGAACCTGATAGTTTTACCCCTTCCCAGGGAGCTGATGAAGTTGCGGGCCACGGCAAAGCAAAGTCCGGCAACAATATCATGTACAGGCGTAGCGATCTGCTGCAGGTGGATCATATCGGTTTTGGCAAATACACTGCAGCGTCCTGCAATCCGGGGTGGATCTTTTGATTTGAGTGAAAGTTCCCCAAACTCATTCTCAATGGATATACCAATGCGTTTGGCTTGCTGGTCCAGGAAGGACCCCGTGCCCGCAGCACAGAGGGTATTCATTTCGAAGTCGGAGAGCCTGGAGGTATTGTCTTCCAGTTTGTCCATAAATATCAGTTTGGAATCCTCCCCGCCCATTTCGAAAATAGTCCTCACCTGAGGATAGAGCCTGGACACAGAAGTGGACTGGGCCACGATCTCGTTTACAAAGCTGCCTCCCAGTAAACTGGCAGCCAGTTTCCCGCCAGTTCCGGTAAAGCTCAGGTTTTCGAACTGTTCCCTGGAGTAGCTCTGCTCAAGTATATCTAGAATCTCTTTAAGCTTTTCAAAGGGCTTTCCGTGGTTGTAATCGTAGCGCTCCTCGATAATCTTACCGCCGTTATCCATAACAACGGTATTTATTGAAATTGAACCGATATCAAACCCAAATAGGAAGGTTGGTTTCATGGTCGTTTCATTTAAGATCAGCAGTCAGACTCCCCCAACTCTAAATATTAAGAACTTCTCCATTGATTTCAAGGTTGCCGGGGCATCGCCCAATACACCTGTTTAACTGGCTCTTACCCTGGAGAGATCACCTTGAGCATAAGTACCTACAGCCAATAAAATAGCAAGTACAGTTAATAATATTCTCCGGAGGTTTATATTACATCATATTTTTCATAAAAATAGAAAAATTATTTGTATAATGAACATATGTGCAATACATTTGTAATGTACAAAATATATATATGCCTCATTATAGGAGAATTATGAATAAATAACCTCTTACTTCAGGAAGTGGGTATATGTTCAAAGTTAATATAGCAAACCCATTACTGAATGCCAGGTATGTCATTCAAATTATCTATAGATCTGTCTGGTGGTTATGGCCCAGGAAAGAAGCATGGATCTTTTTTTCAGAAAAGGGAATATGAGTAAGCGTTAAATGATGTTTTAATGAAATAGATGTCAAACATAAGTGTTAATAATATTTTGAATCAAGCGATGAATTATTTATTCATTCATCGCACTCTGTAGCGTTTACATGTGTTGTAGTTTCTGTGGAAAGTGGTATGCCACAATTGGGGAGTTAAAACGATTTTAAAAAGAGAAGAATGCTTCTAAGCATCTCATTTAATTTTGATTTTTATCCACTTCTTGTGATAGCAGCTATTGCATGGACAACTCCCATATTATTGTCGTTATTAAAGCTAAAAAAAATACCGATTGTTATCGTTGAGATTATTTTGGGTTTTCTGGCCGGAAAATTTCTATTCGGAAATCTGAGTGAAGATAGTTTCCTTATTCTCGATTTTTTAGCACTTCTCGGTTTTCTTTTCCTTATGTTCTTGAGTGGTCTGGAAATAGATATTGACCATATTATTGAGTCATTACCCCGTCGAAGATTAACCACGTCGCGATTTCTGAAAAATCCTTTATTAGTAGGGATTACACAATTTATTCTTGCTATTTTTCTTTCGTATCTGGCCTCTTTATTCCTTGCGCAGATCATTGATATACCAAGTATCTGGTATTTCTCACTTATCCTGGTCACCACTTCGGTTTCTATAGTATTGCCCGTCTTGAAAGATCGGGGTGAAATTGGTAGCCGGTTTGGTCAGATGATCATCATTGCAGCAGCAATTGCAGACATTCTAAGTATTATATTGTTCACTTTTACAGCTTTTATAATAATAAATGGCTTTCATTATGAACTCCTTTATATCCTTGCGCTTTTTATTCTTTTCCTCGTTTTCTATAAGCTTGTTAAAAGGTTAAAGAATGAACCTTTGTATAAAAGATTAGGCAATCAGTTATCTCAGGCTGCTTCTCAAATCCGTATCAGGGGTGTCATATTGGTAATCATGATTTTTGTAGTTATCTCTCAATACATTGGAAAGGAAGTTGTATTGTTGGGTGCTTTTTTGAGTGGATTAGTACTGTCTTCAATGCTACACAGCGAACGATCACTCCTGTTGGTCAAATTGGACGGTATGGGGTATGGCTATTTTATCCCGTTTTTTTTTATAATGGTAGGTGTAAAGTTCGATCTTAATGCTCTCATGGAATTTAATGAATTACTGATTGGATTCATGTTATTGCTGCTTGTATCACTATTTGCAATAAAAGTTATTCCCTCATTCTTGTGGTGCCGTTTGTTCGGTACTAAAAAAGCTCTTTCAGGCGGTTTTCTTATGTCGTCCAGGTTAAGCCTGATTATTGCAGCTTCAGCAATAGGACTTGAACTGGATGTTATTACTCCGGGGATAAATGCCAGTATTATTATCATGGCAGTGATTACTTGTTTTGTTTCACCAGTCATTTATAACTGGATGACTCCCAGTAGTATCACTGAAGGTAATAAAACCATTATTATTGGCGGTGGCAGCACGGCTGTGTTGTTAGCACGCCGATTACATGTTCATGGTAAAAAGGTAGTTATTATTGAACTGGATAGAATGCGTTTTCGGGAAATTAAGGATAAAGGGATTAATGTAATACAGGGTAATGGACTTGAGAAAAATACTTACCAGGAATTAATGCTCAGCCCTGAGGACTATATTGTAATTGAAACTGGAGATGATGAAAAAAACCTGAAGATCGGTCAAATGCTCAGAAATGAATTTCAACATAAAAAGATTATATCGAGGATTAACCGGTTTTCACTAGAACAGAGATTTATACGATTGGGTGTTGAAACGATTGATGTTACACAGGTACTGGCTACAGCCATCGAAAACCTGATTATAAGACCCACTACATATCATGCACTTATTGAATCGTTTGAGAATTTTAGTGTCGAAGAGATTTTAATTACAAATAGTACTATTGACGGATTACAGCTTAAAGAAGTTCCTTTCCATAAAGATGCCGTATTGATAATGGTCAGGCGGGAAAATAATTTTATTATCCCGCATGGTGATACTTATTTCAGAACAGGTGATATTCTTTTGGTATTTGGCACACAAACTGCTTTTGAGGATACCAGGCATAAAGTGGGATAAATCCGTATCTATCCTGAAGACATTGTACCTTTTGGTTATTATGTTGACCAGATCATCCATTTCCTGGATTTGCAGGTGGATGCCCCCGGATTCTCATCGGCACGGGTCTTTAAACAATTATAATTGTTTACTTTCGTTTCTTTTTTGAACTTTGACTACTAAATAATATGAAGAGAAAGATTATTGTACTGTTCTTTACCCTCTTTAGTGTGGCCTTGATGTACGGACAGAAATACACTATTAGCGGATACATCGAAGATGCAGAGACAGGAGAAAAACTGATTGGAGCTAATATATATACCCAGGGAAACCTTGCAGGTACTGCATCCAACAATTATGGTTTCTTTAGCTTGACACTGGAGCAGGGAGAATATAATATTGTATTCAGTTATGTGGGTTATCAATCTGACATACAACAGGTTAACTTATTAGAAGAGAAGGAACTTATCATTGCGCTTAATCCCTCTATTGGCATTGAAGAAGTAGAAATCATCGCTAACAGTCCCAGCCAATCTGTAAAATCAACCCAGATGAGTTCTATTGATATTTCCGTGGAGAGCATCAAAAAAATACCTGCACTGCTTGGAGAGGTAGATGTAATAAAAGCCATACAGTTGCTTCCCGGGGTACAATCCGGAACTGAAGGTGCAAGCGGACTTTATGTAAGGGGAGGAGGGCCTGATCAAAACCTGATTTTATTGGACGGCACACCTGTTTACAATGCCTCTCACCTGTTTGGGTTTTTCTCTGTTTTTAATGCAGATGCCATTAATAATGTGACCCTGATTAAAGGTGGATTTCCAGCCCGCTATGGCGGAAGATCTTCTTCTGTGTTGGATATCAGCTTGAAGGAGGGAAATATGAAAAAATTCCAGGGCTCCGGATCTGTGGGCTTGATTGCTTCAAAACTAACCCTCGAAGGACCTATCATTAAAGACAAAACCTCGTTTATTGTATCAGCCAGGAGAACATACCTGGATCTTATTGCTCAACCTCTTATCAGGCAGATAGGCGATGGAGATGAATATACGACCCAGGGCTATTTCTTTCATGATATCAATGCCAAGATTAATCATAAGTTTTCAAACAAAGACCGGCTTTTCTTAAGTGTGTACACAGGCCGGGATAAATTCTATCAGAACCAGGATCCTTATAAATATTTGTATGATGGCACCGTTTATTCAAATGAGTCTAAGTCCGACCTGGGGTGGGGGAACATCACGTCTGCGTTAAGATGGAATCATCAATATACCAGTAAACTTTTTAGTAATACTTCATTAACGTATAGCAATTACAACTATGGAGTGAAAAATTATACTGAGGATATTGTGGAAAATGATGCTGGCGTTACCAGTGAAATAAATTCATTGGAATTTTTATCCGGTATCCAGGATTTTGCTGCAAAAATGGATTTTGATTACCTGCCTGCCGCAAATCATTATATCAGGTTCGGAGCAAATTATATTTATCACACTTTCAAACCCGGGGCATCAGTATATAAAATTAAAAATGAAGAGGTGGGAAATCTTGATACTATCCTGGGTGAAGATTTTATTTATGCCAGCGAGTTTTCTGTCTATGCCGAAGACGATATTAAAATAAATGAGCGACTAAAAGCTAATTTTGGCTTACACTATTCTGGGTTTTATGTAAATAATAAGTACTACCATTCTTTACAACCCCGGGTTTCAGCCCGTTACCTGATCAGTGAATCATGGTCCCTTAAATCGTCTTATGCCATGATGCAGCAATATATCCACCTCTTAACAAACAACAATATTGGACTTCCTACCGATCTTTGGGTGCCGGCAACGGATAAGATCAAACCGCAAAAATCGCAGCAGATCGCTTTAGGTATTTCCAAGGCCTTTGATCAAATGTATCACCTGTCTGTAGAAGGATATTACAAAACCATGGATAACCTGATTGAATACAGGGACGGCGCTTCATTCATGGGCTCAAACACGGGTTGGGAAGATAAGGTAGAAAGCGGAAGAGGTTGGTCATATGGCGGAGAAGTGTTTTTTGAAAAAAAGCTTGGTATGCTAACCGGTTGGGTTGGCTACACCCTCTCATGGACCAACAGACAATTTGAGGAACTGAACCAGGGTGAAGTATTTCCTTATAAATATGACAGAAGACACGACATCTCTGTTGTATTAACCTTTCCTATCGATGAGAAATGGGATTTTTCAGCAAGCTGGATTTATGGAACCGGAACAGCGCACACCCTTCCCACAGAGCGGTATTTCGGAGATTCACAATATTTTAATTATGGAGTATTTTCTTCAGTTTCAGGTCCTTATTATAACTACTATGGTGATCAGACTAGTTTTTCAGGTGAACTGGAACATATAGACAGCAGAAATTCTATACGCGCAGCCGATTATCACCGCCTGGACATCAGTTTCCAGAAATCCAAACAACGAAAATGGGGGGAAGCAACATGGACCCTTGGCGTGTATAATGTTTACAACCGTAAAAATCCATTCTATTACTATGTCGGATACGATTCCAGGGGAAGCCGGGCCCTGCGTCGGGTCAGTCTGTTCCCGTTTATTCCTTCAGCAACATATAGTTTTACATTTTAAAGGCGGGGTTTAATCTTATGAAAAATATATATACAATACTATTCAGCTTAGTTTCAATATTCTTATTGAACGCATGTGAAACCACGGAGAAGATTGATGATTTTCCGCTTCGGCCATCACGACTAGTTGTCAACAGTTATTTTGAGTCAGACAGCATATGGAAATTCCAGGTGAGCAACAGTCTTTCTGTACTTGACAACGCAGATTTAAAAATTATTGATAATGCTTCAATCCGGCTCTTCAAGGGGGGAGAATTTCTTGATACAATTAGTGAAATGGATGAAGACTACTGGTATCGTTATACTGATCACCTGCCTGTTCAGGGCGAGCGGTATTCAATTGAAGTTTCTACACCGGACTTTGTCTCGGTTATTCACGCAGAAGATATTCTTCCACAAGCGGTTCCTCTTTCGAATGTTGATGTAATTGTAACAGACTCCTCATTTAATTATGAAAGATACTATGAATGGGGAACCATTCAGCGTGGTTGGGTGGAAGGGTTTTTTGAGATCACATTCCTGGACCCCGCCATGGAAGAAAATTATTACAGGATGTCCTTGTATTCTTATGATGTAGACTATGATTACGTAGATTCTACCATCAAACACATTTATAAAAGGAGTGTTTACTACCAGGTGGAAGATGCTTCAATAGAGGATCAGTTTTCTTCGGACGATAACCTACTTTTCAATGATTTTCTTTTCGACGGACAAAAATATAAGATCAAATTAAGTTTTCAGGAGTGGGATGTTTTCAAAGGACAAGAATTTTATGTTGAGCTAGAGTCCCTCAGCAGGACCGGCTACCTGTATAAGAAGTCTATCTCAGAATATGAAAACGCCAGCGGAGATCCATTTTCAGAACCCGTTCGAATATATAGCAATATCGAAAACGGTTTTGGCATATTTGCGGGGTTATCGAGGGATCAATTTGTTTTCACCCTGGATTAATATATTTTAGACAAACTGTATGAGAAATTAAATTCAATTGATTTATGAAAATATATTTTTGCGGTTCGATCAGGGGTGGACAAGAATTGATTGAAACCTATGCCCGGCTCATTAAATTGCTTCAGAATTACGGTCAGGTATTGACGGAACATATTGCCGATAAGTCAATAATTGAAAAGGAAGAACTGACACAAACAGATGCAGAGATTTATTCCCAGGATGTACATTGGTTAGAAGAAGCTGATATAGTCGTAGCTGAAGTTACCGTAACAAGCATGGGTGTAGGATTTGAAATTGGCTATGCTGTGAAACTGCAAAAGCCAATCCTGTGTCTTTATAAAAAGCAAGAAAAACAAAGACTCTCTGCAATGATTTCAGGATGTGATGACTTAGAAATAGTTCATTACCAGGGAATTGAAGAATTGAAGGATCCTATCGAAGATTTTATTTCAAGACAAAACATGCTAACATCGTGAAAAAGAAAATAGCTTTGGTTCTTTCTGGTGGCGGAGCAAGGGGGATTGCTCACATCGGAGCTATCGAGGAATTTGAAAAACAAGGGTTTGAAATTTCATCCATCGCCGGTGCTTCAATGGGAGCGCTTGTGGGGGGTGTTTATGCCCTCGGGAAGCTGGAAGAATATAAGGAGTGGATGTTTACATTGGATCGAAGAAGGGTTTTTAGCCTGGTCGATTTTACTATTAGCAAGCAAGGCGTTATAAAAGGAGATAAGGTTATGCATGCGATGAAGGAATTCATCCCGGATACAGACATTGAGAATCTTTCTTTGCCCTATGTGGCTGTGGCGGTTGATTTGTTAAAAAGAGAAGAGGTGGTTTTTAATTCAGGCAGTGTGTTTGATGCTATCAGGGCATCGATTTCTATACCCACCATATTAACTCCGGTTGATACAGGAAATAAATTACTGGTGGACGGGGGAGTGCTGAACAACGTACCGATTGATCATGTTAAGAGAATTCCCGGAGATATATTAGCTGCTGTTTACGTAAATGCTGATGTTCCAACCTTAAGCCCTGTTGCAACAAAGGCAGAGGAAGAAAAGAAAGAAAGGGCTTATCAGAAAAAGATCAAAGAGTTCCAGTCGCATCTAAAAAAAGTTACACCTCATGGAGGGGATGAAAAACTCGGTTATTTTAACCTTATCAATAAAACGATAAGCACCATGACCCACCATAATTCTCAACTTAACCTGGATCAATTCTCCCCGGACATTTTGGTGAATGTGTCAAGGAAGTCGAGTGGCACTTATGACTTCTATAGGGCTGCGGAGCTGGTTGAAGTTGGAAGGCTTGCAGCTGCAAATAGCATTAAAGCATACCAGGATCAACTGAAATAATATTATTTATTAATACTTAATGGTTTTCTTCATAAAAATCTTATCATCTACATTCAGACGTATGAAGTAAATGCCCCTGGCTAACTCAGAAAAGGAGAGTTCAAGTGAATTACTTGAGAGGTCTTTATACGAATGGGTATAGACTTTCGTTCCTGATATATTATATACATCGGCCGTGATAATTTCTGAATTTATAAAGCCATCATATTCAATTTGAAGTATATTCCTAACGGGTTGAGGATAGATTTTTATTTGGTCTGCAAGCGGTGATATACCATCCTGGATACCTGAAATCAAGGAAACAACTAAATTAAATTCTCCCGTTATATTGCCTGCACTGCCATCTACCTGTATCAGGTATTTTTCTCCTTTAACCAGGTTGGGTTTTACAGTTGGGTTGGCATTAGTGTTTGTAAAATCGTCATTAGCCTCTATTAACTCATAGTTCCCGGCAAGCAATTGTTCTGTACTTTCAGCATGATACACAGCAATCTGATTGTCCATCCCAAACGATTTGATCTCAAACTTACCGCTTTGTTCCGGGATAAAATAAAACCAAACACTGTTTCCAAGGATATCTTCTCCGGTACCAAATTCATCGCACCAGGAGTTGCCTGTGCATGCAGTAATGGACGGAACGGGCTCATTTTCTTCAATACCGGCACATTGGTTTGAATAAAGAGGAGTAGACCCAATACTTACCTCCAATGCATCCTTAATAGAGTCGTTGCTCTGCATGATCAAAGGAATGGTATAAGTTTCCAATTCAGAACAGGTTCCGTGAGAACCGGTAAGATTGAGTAACAAATCGTATGCAGCATTAGGCGCCTGGTTCATTTTTATTGTAATAGGATTTGCCGTTTCATCAACAATATAGAAGCTATTATCATCATTATTTAACTCCCACAGGTAGTCCTCAGCGCCATATCCAACTAGTTGTAGCGAATCAAAATTGGAAAGACAGGACTTCGAATTTCCAACAGGCATGATATCAATGATTAATGTTGTTCCCACGTTAATTGTGCCAGGAAATGCCCTTGTTTCGCTTCCTGCAGCATTTGTTACCGTCATACTCACATCGTAAGCACCTTCGTCTTCGAATAGCACAACTGGCTCTTTTGAATTTGCATCGCTTCCCTCCGCATAAGTTACCGTGGAGGGAGAGAAGGACCAAAGCCATGTAAGCGGCTCAAATGCGGACATACCAGTTAACTGAATTGGAGAATTGGCACATACGGTTTGAAATTCAGGAAAGATTTGCGGGTCAGGAAGATTCCCTTCGGGATAATATCCTTCTGTCAGCTCTTCGGGATTCAGACCGCCAGGATTCAGATAGTTTCCTATGTCTATCGTACCGGCTAGATTAAAAGAACCGCTTAGCTTTCCATAAAAGTCATCTTCACTTCCACCATGTAATTGTCCTATAACCTGGTGATCTGCATTGAACAAGGGAGATCCAGAGGAACCCCCGGCTGTGGCTCCATGATCAAAAAGAACCTGCCAGTGCGTATTCGCGGGCGTTACTGAGCCCCCTTCCCAGCCAATTTCTTCGTCATAGGAAGCAGTCGAATCATAATCAAGGGATATTTTTTTTGGTGTTCCCTGGGGGTGATGAATCCCTACAGAAGAAGCACTCAAATCTTCAGTAGCGTTCCACGCGGCGTAGTAGGGTTGATAGTCTGCTGCGGGCGTTTCGTTAAGCAAAAGCAAACAGAAATCTGTTTCGTCGCTATGAGAAAGAAGTTGTGCTCCGGATAAGGAAAGGCCATCAAAGGTTTCTCCGCTTCCACCGTAAGTTTCATAGTTGAAAATACTAACCAGTGTTCCCGCAACCTCATCAGTACTGATGCAGTGGTCTGCCGTAAGAAAATACGGAGTCCCGTCAGCATCTGAATTATTCAGTAAGGCCCCCGTGCATATATATCCCGAAACGCCTTCTCTAAAAGATATTTTACAGACGGCATGTTTATCATTTTGCCACTCCTCACCTTCAGGGGTGTTAATGCCCACATATCCGGATGCGTCTGCCGGAGTTCCCGACTTAAGAAAGTTTTTGTATGAAAGTCCCACTGAGCCCAACTCAATAAGCCCCTCAAATTCAGCGTCATTGGGCTCAAAATATTCTATGGTGATTTCTTGGTCAAAAAGATCAGCAATCATCAGCTGATTTCTTTTGTTGTTATTAGCTGCTGTGAATGCTCCATATACAATGGAGTGCTCCTTATTATAAATGTGGAGCATCGCCCCTTCAGGTAAGATGTAATTGTTGAAGAACAGTTGAATGGATAAAGCATTTTCACTTTCAATATTATATAACCAGAGGCGACCTTGCTCTTCCGGTAAACTAATTTCCACGCCACGCTCTTTAATGTCTATTAATACATCTTCAAAAACCGAATAGCGTACAGGCCTTTCTTTCTCCAGGTCTTCAAGCAGTAATTTTTCTATATCCAATGGATTTGTGCTTACAGTGGGCACCAGAACAGTGCTTTTAAGGGCTGAGTTTGTGAAACTGAGGGGAAGCCCTCCCTGGGAGATTTGGGCTCGGGAAACAGTGCTTATTATGAGCAATAGTATTACTAAAATAGGATAAGCCACTGCAACTTTTCTATGCTTCATCATCTGTTTTTTTTGTAATTAAGAACTGATCTTTTCTTCTGTTTTTGAAAATAGAAACACTAAAGTAAATCTAAATGACAAACTCAAATAATAAATGTTGAAAAGCACGTGTAAAAATTGACTAAAGGGGATATAAGCAGGACTGATCTCTTTTTTACATTTGCAATTGAATGTATCAGATCCTTAAATTCTAACCCCGATGATCAGGATATCATCTAATTGTTCACTTTTTCCCTGCCAGGTATCTAATTCAATTTCCAGTCTGGTTAGTTGTTCTTTCATTGGCTTAGGTGATAAACCAGTAAGCACTTGTTTAAATTGTTTGCTGGTATATTTTTTACTGAACGGACCGCCAAATTGATCCTGGAAGCCATCAGAGAAAAGGTAGATTACATCGTCTTTTTGCATTTGAATAGTATGGGCGGTAAAACTTTTCTTTTTTGGATAAAACCCAATAGGCATCCTGTCTGCTTTGTACTCTGTGAGCACGCCCTTTCTTAATAGATAAAGTGGATTATATGCCCCGGAAAATTCTATTTCCTTCTTTTTTATATTGTATTTGCAGAGAGTTATGTCCATTCCGTCATTGGCTTTCACGTTATCTCCTGACTGCGCCAGGGCTTCATTGATTTTATCTCTTAAGAGGTTAAGTATTTTGTATGCCGGTAATTTCACTCCTTCATCCTTTGTTATTTCGTTTAGAAAAGAATTTCCAAGCATACTCATAAATGCACCCGGCACCCCATGTCCGGTGCAGTCCGCAACAGCAAAAATAATTTCACTTTTTCTTTCAGTGACCCAGTAGAAATCGCCGCTCACAATATCACGGGGTTTGTATAAAATGAAATAATCAGAAAAAGTTTTTTCAAAGGCCTGTTTTGACGGAAGGATAGCTTTTTGGATCCTGCTGGCATAGGTAATACTACTGGTAATATCATCTTTTTGTGCCATGATTTCGTCCTTTTGAATTTCAATCTTTTGCTTTTGTTTCTGTATCTCCTTTGTCCGCTCTTCAACCTTAAATTCAAGAATGCGTTTATCTTTCCGCAGTTTTCTTTCCCGGATATAAATGAGAAGATAGAAGAATCCGAGAACAAAAGGAATAAGCCCGATATAGAACCAGGTATTCTGGTAAAATGGTTCACGAATTGTTAACGAAATAGTAAGTGGCCCGCTGATTTGTCCAATAAGGTTCTTTGCCCTGATCAGCACCCTGTGCTCTCCCGGATCAAGCAAAATATCCATGGAAGAATTTGTAGACCAGGTAGACCATCGGGCCATTTTTTCTTCTACTTTATATTGATAAGTGGTTGTCCCACTTCTTAAAAAAGAAGGTGCCGAGACTTCAATTTTAACTATCTTTTCTGTTGGATCGAATTCCAGGTTTTTTAAATCAAAAGCGTCTCCTTGCTCGTTGGTCACCCGCTCAAGGAAGATCTCCAAATTAACAGAACTGTCTTTTGAATATTCAGGAGAAATTTTAAATATTTTCGAATAATCATCAATAATCCAATATTCTGATCCGGTATATGAATAGAAAGCGGTAATATTTTCAAACAGGCCCCACTTCGCTTCCTGGAAATCAGAAGCATCTCCATCAAACCTCACCATATTCTGGTCGAGCTTTAACCATTGTTGCCCTGCGGTGGGTGGGAAAAAATGTAAGTTGGAAAAGTTTTGAAGTACATCTTTCCCGCTATTGTAAATAAGGAATGAATCTTTTTCGGGGGAAAAGTAACGGACTGCAGATTCTGAGAAAAGATAGAGGATATCATCTGTCTCTGCCAGCCAGAGCTCCTCGGGGAAGACAGAATTAAACCTGTATTTCTTCATAGAGATTGAATCATCTCCCAGCATCTCTGCTTTGTAGACTACATCATAAGTACTTAGCCAATATGCAGAATCACTGCTGATTATGGAGAAGAGAGGATATTCTACCGGAAGGGAAATAGGCGAGATGACGTGTTTATCATCTTTAAATTTTAAGCTGAAGACACCTTCATCACTTAAAATATAATGCATTCCGGCAGGATTTTTTTCTGAAATAAATCCAATGTTCCTTGTATCTGAAAGCTGCTCAACTTCGTGTTCTTTCACCAGGTAAAGCCCGGAAGAAGAACCAATAAGAACACCTTTTTCGCACACGACAAGCTGTTCACACCGGCTGTTCAATCCTTCTACCTTTTTAAATATATGTTCGATGGATTTTAGCTTGCTTATTTTCTTTCTAACATACTGCGTTTTGGGAGCCGGATTTTGTTTCTTTGTGGTTTTTGACGGGGCAGATTCTGTTTCGGTATCAGCTTTTTTATTTCTACTGAAAAGTCGTGAAATTAAACTCTTTTTCTCATCGGTATCCTGGCCCAGGTTGTCTCGCTTTTTTCTGCGCTTTGTCTTCTCCTCAACAATCGGTTCTTTCGCTGCTTTCTTTAAATAGATTTCAACCTCTTCATAATTTTTTACTTCTGTTAAGTAAAACAATCCTTCTGTGCTTGCCATATATAATTCACCCTGGTACCAAAGTGCATTGGTATATAAACCCTCTATGCCTGGATAATTACTATAGTCTTTAACCTTCAAATTCATATCAACCCGACAGGTCCCAAATCCATAAGTGAGCCACAGACCATTATTTTGGTCTTTATCCATTGCATATATTTCGTCATCGGGCAATCCACTTTCATAATTGAGGGTATATAAAATCTTTCCGGATCGTTTATCTGCCATGAGCACCCCGCCATATGAGGTAGAGAACGCGTATGCTGTATCATTTAAGCTGAGTCCGCCCGATAGTACATTTTCCACAAGGTAGTCAGGATTGGAAAGCTTAAATTCTACAGATTTTTTTCCATCAAACAAGAGAAGCTCCTGAGCGGAAGTTCCAAGCAAGATTTGTTTTTCATTGTGAGGAATAGAAAATAAAATCTCTCTGTTGGAATTCCATGAAGAAATCCCTGCTGAAATGAGCGTATCTTTGCTAATTTTGAATAAACCCTTTCCGCTTATATTAACATAAACTTGTTGATTCAGGGAGAAGATACCCGCAAATAGTCCATATTCTTCAGATCTGTATCGGCAAATCAATTGATGGTCAGTAATGCTGTGGCAACTGATGTTGTCTTCACCATAAAAGATAACCATAGAGTTGTTAAAACTTACATCAGTAATCCGACTGGATAGTTCACCCTGGAACGTCAGGGCTTCATAGTATTGTGCTCCAGTCTCATCACGTTCTAAAAAACCATAGTTGTACTCTGATATGATATAAACTTTGTTATTGTATGGATTTAGCTTTATTCTATGAGGAATGTCAGGAATGTTAACATATTGCCAATCAGAGCCATCAAAGCGTAACAACCCTTTTCTGCTGGCAAACAGCATAGCGTTATGGTCGTCCTGGCAAACAGCCCAGTTGTTTGATTCGTATCCTTCCCGGGAATCTAAATAACTTATGAAAGGGATGCCATTTTGAGACAGGGCTGTCTGTATAAATAGACAGATAATGCTCGAGATTAGCAGGATTCTTATTTCCGGAAATGTTCTGTGCTTCATTTTATAAGGTGACTGAAAAAATGAATTATTGCCTGTATGGAACTGCAATTTAACGCTTTTTCAAAGCCCTTCAATGGGAAATTGAAATTTATTCAGAGATTTCCAGGAATCCTCCTGTCAATCTGCTTAAACGGGTACGAGAATCAATCAGGTTGTAGATGGCTTGAAGGCGTCTTAGAGAAGCGTCTATGTATAAGAGTTGCACATCCCTGTAATTAAATGAATTGATTGCTCCGGAGCGATATTTATCCCCAGATATTTTCATGTTTAGCTCTGCGGCTTCGAGACTTCTATTGCTCACATTCAATAAGGATATCCGGACTTCGTAATAGTCGTAAAGGTTGAAAAGCTCATTTGTGAGAGCGTGTTTCATTTGATCAATCTGAACCTGTGCTACTTCTTCATTAATCTTCGCCACCTCAACAGCTCGCTTTCTGATACCACCCGTGTAAAGATCGTATGATAATCGTATGTTTCCGTAAGGAGTGTAAGAATTATAGGATGCCGCCTCTGCTCCTGAAGCTTTGCTTTTTGTTATACTATTATTCATACCTGCAGCCAGGGAAACAGAGGGATACATTTCAGCTTGCCTCAGCTTTGTCTCTTTCTGTTCGAGCACCAGGTTTGTATATTGATTTTTAAGGGTCTGGTTATTCTCAGTCATTTTCGAAATTAATTCTGCCAGCACATAATGTGATGTATCTGCCTCGAAGGCTTCATTAAAAGACCACAATTTCCCGGGGTCTTCAGAAAGGATGAAGTTGAAACTTCGAACTGAATTACGCACTTGCATTTCCTGTTCCAGGTAGGCGGCCTTGTCGCTCAAATACACATTCTCAGCTTGCAGGACATCGTAGGTCAAAGAACTTCCCAGTTCTTTCTTCTTTAATTCATAATCATAACGATCACGGGAAAGATCCATCACAGTTTTCAGAACATTCAATTGTTCTTCTTGAAGCAGTACTCCAAAATAGCTAAGATAAATATCCTGTATGGTGCTCTCCATCAGTACAGCAAGCCGTCCGGATGTCAATTCCTCCATGTTTTCGAGTTTCAGCTTGGTGGTATTTACCCTGAAACCGTCAAAGATGGTCCAGTTTAGCCCGATGCCCGCAGAAAAACTGTTTGTTAGCGTATTGTCCTCCAGGTCATAAGAATTATTGGCCGCGGCATCAAATCCAATTGAAGGATATCTTCCCGCTGTGCCCCAGTTATTATTGATAGATGCTATCTCAACATCGGCGCGGGATATTTTTATTCCATAATTGTTATCAAGGGCAAGTTCTATGGCCTCAGAAATAGTCAATGATTTCTCTTGTGAGAATACATTGAATGAGATAATAGTCAATATGATGATCAGTATATTTCTGAAATAGATCATGATTCTTCGTTTGTTTTTAAGGATCCGTTTTGCTCATAGGCCAATTTTCTCTTGTGGAATATGAGAGCAGTTTCCACGTCTTCTCTTTCCGGCTTAACCCCGGTCCACAACTTCTTTGTAAATACCCTGAAATCATTCAACAACATCATAAGTACCGGCAGGAATATCAGGATGAAAACTGTTCCGATGGCAACACCGTAAGCAAGACTGATAGCCATTGGAATCAGAAATTGAGCCTGTATACTTTTCTCAAACAGGATGGGGAAGAGTCCGACAGTTGTTGTTATACTGGTAAGGATAATTGGTCTTAACCTGACTTTCCCCGCCTCAATAATTGCTTCTCTCACTTTTAATCCTGAGATGAGCAACCTGTCGTATTTCGCCATGAAAACGATCGCATCATTAATAATAACTCCCGTAAGTGCTACCATTCCCCACAGACTCATCATTGAAAGGGGTTGTCCGTGGATGCCATGACCCCAGAAAACACCAAGTATTGAAATAGGAATCATCATGAGGATAATGATTGTTTTTTGGACACTCTTAAAATGCAGAATGAGCAACATGGAAATAATTAAGAAGGCAAGAGCGAAATAGCCATAAGCTTTATCCAGGGCTTCCCTGCTTGATTTCATTTGACCCTGGTAGACATATCTGATTCCAATAAATTGTGAAAGAAGATCCGGCATGATGTCCCTATCAATTTGCTCAAGAATCTCTGGTACAGCAGCAAAAGGATCTACCGTTTCAGCTTCAACCCTTATTTCACGTGAGCCGTTAAATCTTTTAATGGCAACCGGACCTCGTTCAAGGTGATAATCTGCCAACTCAAATAAGGGGTATTCTCCTGAACTTGTTTTGATTTTCATCTTTTCCATCTGACCGAGAGATACTCTTCCTGACTTAGGATACCTGACCCAAATCCGAAGTTCATCACGCCCAACTTGCAGGCGCTGTGCCTGTACGCCGTAGAATCCCTGTCTGACCTGTCCGGCAATATCACTTTCAGTAAGCCCAAGGAAGTAGGCTTTTGGTTTTAGTTGTAACCTGACTTCCTGTTTCCCAAGTGCAATATTTTCTGTTACATCTTTTAATTGGGGAAGCTCCTGCAGTCTTTCCATCAGGTACTCTTTTGCTTCATTCAATTCATCCAGATTAATTGACATTAAGCCAATTGAAACAGGGGAGCCCCAGCGGTTTCTTCCACCAATAGTGAACTTTCTTGCTTCCGGAACCGGGCCTATTTTTTTAGCCACCCTATTGGAAATATCTCTGCCAGAAATAGAAATTCCCTCAAGGTCGACAGGAAATACCCTTACTCTTCCGGCATGGGCTCCCGATTCCAGGCCACTAAATGAGCTTCCAATTTCTTTATTTGTCCTTTCAATTAGCGGCTCATCCAGCTCAAGTTCTTCTGTCATCTCCTCATTAACCTCCCAAATTGCCGCTTCGAATTTGTCCAGGAACGTTAAGGTTTGTTTTTCCCCATCTCCTGGTGTAAAAGCTATATTGACCTCGAAATAATCAAAGTCCACTGAAGGGAAGAAGGTGTTCTTTATATGACCGCCGAAAAACAGCCCGGCAGTAATCAGCATAAGTGCAACAGGAATCCCAATGACAATCATTCTCCATTTAACCAGCCATTCAAGCATGTGGGAATAGATATTATCTCTCAACCAGGTCAGGAATCTTTCAAAGTATCTTCTGAGTCCTTTTTTCTTTTGTTCCAGGCTCTTTTTACTTAGTGTTCGTTTATGCCCCAGGTGCGCTGGTAATACAAGAAATGCTTCGAAGAGTGAAAAGAACAGAGATGCGATCACTACCACCGCCACGTCGAACATCCCTTCCATTCTTGTGCCGGCCAGGAAGAGCAATGGGCTGAACGCAACAATGGTTGTTGTTACAGAGGTGAGTACAGCAGGAGCCACTTCCATGGTGCCGTCAACAGCAGCCTTCATGGGGGTTTTGCCTTGTTCAAAATGCAGGTAGATGTTTTCAGCAATAACAATTCCATCGTCAACCAGTATTCCGATGACCAGGATCATTCCAAACAGTGACTGAAGATTTATGGTCACCCCCATCAGGTTTGCGGCTATGAACATAGCCAGGAAACTAAAAGGAATTCCCCATGAAACCCATAGCGATAACCTGATACTAAGAAACATTGATAAGGCAATGATAACCAGGAACAATCCTACAAGCCCATTCCTGGTGAGCAAGTCAAGTCGACTCTGGATAATCTCCAGGAAGGCCCTCGTTACTATTAATTTTACCCCCTGGTTTCTAGCATTGAAATTGTCCACATATTCTTTTACATATTCTGTTATCTCATCCAGGTCTTCACCAGGGAGTTTTTCAACATTCAGAGACACGGAAGGCTTTCCGTTTGTCCACATCTTCCTTGGGGAATCAGAAAATTTCTTTTTTACATCGGCAACATCCCTGATTCTGATATAACTTCCATCTGACTGTCCTGTAAGAATAATAGATCCGATTTTATTCGGGTCAGCACTCCTTGATCGCAAACGAATTAGCAATTCTTCGTCTTCTGATTTAATCTCACCACCGGAAATATCTTTGTTGTTGTTTTGTATGGCCCTCACGATATGATCAAAGGTGAGCTTATGCCTCAGGAGTTCTTCTTCATTTATTTCTACAGAAATTTCTACCTGAGGGAATCCTGAAATAGAGATCTGGCTCATCACTCCGGAGCTGTAAAAATCTTCTTCAACTCTTTGGGCATGTTCCTTAAGAGTTAAAAGATCGAATTCAAAACCATCGTCAGGAACCATGCTTAAACGCATTGCTGGAGCCCTGGATCTGGTTTTTGCAACGATAGGTCTTTCTGCAGCAGATGGAAGGGAGGAAATCCCATCTACGGCATTTTTAACCTCCATAAGCACTTCATTGATAGGGAATTCGCCAGTTGATTCTATTGAGACTCTCGCACTGTTTTCAACACTGGTTGAATTAATTTCCTTGATGCCGACAATACCCCTGATGGCTTCTTCTATCCTGGAGGTAACTCCTTCTTCCATCTCAACGGGAGAAGCTCCCGGATAAAAAACAGAAACACTGATCATCCTGCTTTCTACCTCGGGAAAGAATGATTTTTTCATGTTCATCAGGCTTATGCCACCGGCCAGGATTACAACCGCTATGATCAGGTTGGCATAAATAGGATACTCAACAAATCTTTCAATAATTTTCCTCATGGTTTATCTCTTGCTTAAGAAAATTATTTACTTTGTTTTTTTGGCTTGCTTTTCTCTGAAGAAGAAATATTCCCCGGCCCAGGTTCTTGCTTATCAGGACCCTTAGGATCGAGACTTGTTGTTACAATGGTTCCTTCATAAACATTGATCAGTGGTTGGGTTACCAGTGTATCACCTTCATTTAGTCCATTAAAAAGGAGGGTCCTGGTATTGATTTTAACAATGTTTATTGTTTTATTCTGGAGCCGTTTATTCTCAACAATAAATACTTCATCAGTGTTAAAAACTGCATTTCTTGGAATTTCCATAACATTGTCGACAGGTATATCAGGGAAAGTAGCGCTTAGGTATTCGCCTGACATCAATACATGGTTGGTATTATTATCGATGCTTACATATACATTTTGTGATTGGGTACTTTCGTCAACAAATTGACTTTTTCGTTTTATTACCCCGGTCCATTTAACTGCTTTATTTTCAGATATGACAACAACTTTATCACCAATCTTAACCCACGCTGCATCAAATCTCATTAAGGGAACTTCCAGCTCTAATAAGTCTGTTTGAATGGCATGGGCAACACGGCCACCCATTCCGGTATATGCCCCTGCTTCCAAAAAAACATCCGTCAAGGTGCCACTAAACGGGGCCCTGACAATATAGCGTGAAAGCTGAAGCTCGTCTTTTTGGATGGAATAATAGTCACTAAGTATATTTTTGCTTGAGAGAAAAATCTGTAGTTTTTCTTCCTTTACTTCCGGAAATGAAGGAAGTGGGTTGTCAATAGAGATAGAAGAGAAGAAGCTGGTAAATTTATTTTCATAATCCTCAAAGTCTATGGCAATATCAGGAAGCAATAAGGCAAGACTGTTCAGGAATTGACTTTTCTTTGCTTTTAATGCCAATTTTGCTTCATCAGGATAGATGGAAAAAATGACGTCTCCCTTTTTAAAAGAGGATCCTTTCTTCAGGGAAATATCTCCCCGGATAATTTTACCGGAAGCTTCAGCAGAAAGATCAATTTCAGCGAAAGATGACATTCTTCCTGGTTCAGAAATCGGCGAAAGCACTTCATCATATTTAATAATGTCTGCCTCAACGTATCTTCTTGCCTCTATGGTTCTTCTGGCAGGCGGTTCGGCCTTTTGTGAAATAAGAAAACGCATTAATCCATAGGATAAGCCAACTATAAATATTAAAGATATTACGATAACAATTCTTCTGTCGATTTTCTTCATTTTCTGCAATTAATAGGAAAAAGTGTGTAAAAGTAATAAATCCACCTCAAAATATTGCAGTATACCTATTACTAACAATGAATTCTATGGTTCTAAGAATTATTAAACGTTTAAAGAAGGAAAAGGTTTACTCCTGCCGGCCTTTTTTTGTAATCCGCCCGTTTAGGATATCACCAGGTAGTCCGCCCCTTCAACGTACCCTTTCCCTTCAAGGAATGCCATGATTCTTCCCCGATTGTTCATCTGCCTTATGTAAGTCAGAATAAACATTTCTCCTGCAGGGGGGAGATTTTCATAGTATATGATTTCACTATTTATCTGCCGGCTTTTTTTGGTGTCGATATAGCTTTGAAATTGTATTCCGTATTCTTCCAATAATCTGGCACGGCGACGAGATATTCGGCTTGCTCCCCATATTGAAACTTTAGGATGATAGGGGTTGTGTTCAACCAACCATTTTGCCAGGTATTTACTTTTTATTTTGTAAAATGCGGCATCACTATATATTTTTTGAGTTCTTGTCAGGCGTGTGTCTGAATCATACCATTTTAAAACCGGGAATGGAAGTTTTAGTATTTTGACTCCTTCATCCAGCCACCGGAGCCACATCTCATAATCCTCGGGAAAATCCCCTGCCCGGTATAATCCAAACTTGTCACCCACAGATTTTCTCCACATGGCCGAGGGATTAACGATAGGGGATTCGATAAATCTTCTGAAAAATATATCATCATAGCATTGAACCGAATTACTCCATTCAACATACCTCGAAAAACCTTCTGTGTTTTCAGAATGAGATATATATTCCACCAAGCCCGCCACCGCCCCGAATTCAGGATTGCCATCCAGAAATTCTGATTGCTTTCTTAGCTTGTCAGGAAAAGCCCAATCATCCGCATCCATTCGTGATATATATTCCCCGACAGCCAAATCTGCCCCCTTGTTGGATGCATACATAACCCCCTGTTGTGACTCTTCAGTCATTCTAATCCTGGAATCTATTTCTTCCCATTGATGTGCCAGCAACCTGCTTTTATCGGCCGAGTTATTATCAATCAATATCAGCTCAAAATTCTTAAAATCTTGATTAATAATGCTTTCAATAGCCCTCTCTAATGTCTTTTCAGCATTGTAAAAAGGTAGAATAACCGATATTTTAGGATTATTACTCATTTATTTTTCACTACTCACTGCCCATTGCTCTCCAGCCGTATATCGATTAAAAATATGGATGCGTAAATATAGTCATTCACCAAGTGATATAAAGAAACCCGGAGAACACTAGTTGTTTTCCGGGTTCTTTATAATTGAGAGTTTACTAAGCTTCTGTTCATCTTTATATAATGAATCCAGTTTCTCATCAAAGAGGAAATACTCAAAAGGCCTTGTGGGAACAAATTCTTCCCAGGTTAATTTTGTCGCGCTTAGCTAAGAGGATTTTTATTTGCCAAAAAAGTTAAAAAAACTGTATGCAGTAAACTTCTTAATCAAATAAGTTGTTGTAAGGTTTCCGAACAATATAAGTCTAAGAGAAAAAGACAGGAAGATGAAAAATTTAATATGCCCCGTTTCACCTCAAAAAGTGGATGAAAATATTGTAAGATTTACCGCTCTTTGGGTGGTGTTATTTACCGGAATAACAATTTTATTCCCTAACTTCTTTATCCCGGCATACCTGGTATTGGATTTCTATTTACGATCTTTTACAAAGGCACGCTATAGCCCTCTAAGTTGGATTTCAATGTATATAGTTAAATCTTTAAAACTTAAGCCACATTTAATTGATAAGGCGCCTAAGATTTTTGCGGCCAGGATGGGCTTTTCATTATCAGTGCTAATGACGCTGGCTGCATTGTTGAATTTTAATATTGCCTTGATAAGCATTGGTGCAGTTCTTATGCTCTTTGCATTTTTGGAATGCGGAATTAACTTCTGTGCGGGTTGCTGGGTTTATACTTATATTGTTCTTCCCTTGTATAAGGACAAATAGAGTTATTACGGAGACCAAAAATTTTCTCTTTTTGCTTCTAAATATCTGCCATATTGTCCGCATTTTTTTCTGGCTTAATATTTGGGCGTAAATAGGAAAATATGGGTCATGATTAATGTCAAAAAGATAAACTCAAGATATAACCAACTGTGTTCTCTTATCGCTTCAAAGAAGATAAAAGACGCCCTCGATATTCTGAATGAATTGATTGCTGAATCTGATTTCAGTGATTTTTTTGTGCAGCAGGAACATCTTGAATCTACCTATGAGCAAATGTTGAGGTATACCCTGGATGGAGTACATGATCCGGAACGGGAGAAAGTCTATCAAAAGCTTCAGGTTTCTATTCTTATTCTTGCCGATAAGGTGCGAGCTGCTTTACTTATGAAATATGCAGGATGGCATACTTTTACATTAAAAGATGAACTGGAAAAGAAGCAGAAACTTACCGGGAAAGGCGTCATAGAAACACTTGATGACCTCGCTTTTAGAATTGAATTGGATGAAATAATAAACGAAGATAAAACCACCCCGAAAACATCAGACTTAAAAAGGAGAGGTCTTGTGATGGAAATATTCAAGCACCTCTGGCTTACTGATAATTACAAAGAGGCGGAGAATGGTCTTGTGAACGCTTTGATTACCTGTCGGGATTTCACCTGGTATGAACAATCCATACAGGTGAGTGCCATTCTTCTTTCAGGCCTGCGTTATTGGGATGAAGAAAAGATACACCGCCTGATTGATTTTGCAGAGATGGAAAATCCACAGGTATCTGGAAGAGCATTGGTTGCTCTTGTGATCCTTCTATATCTCTATGACAAGAGATTGCGTCTATATCCATCAATAATCACCCGGTTGGAGGTCGTTAAAGACAATATTAATTTAGATAAAATTCTTGAACAGATCACCCTGCAAATTATCAGGACCAGAGATACGCTTGAATTGGGAAAAAAGCTACAGGAAGATATTATACCGGAGATGGTGAAGTTGAAACCGAAATTGGAGGATAAGTTAAAAATGGAGGACCTGGAGGATGAAGATGCAGAAGAAAAACGAAATCCAGATTGGGAAAGCGTGTTTAAGGAATCAGATGATTTGTATCAAAAGGTAGACGAATTTATGCAGTTGCAGATGGAGGGAGCCGATGTATACATGACCACTTTCTCAATGCTTAAAAGCTTTCCCTTCTTTAATGAACTTACCAACTGGTTGATACCTTTCTACGAAGAAAATCAAGACCTGTCAGAGGTTTATGCGATGGAGTCAGAAGATTTTAATCCTGAGATGTTTATCTCCGGCTTAAAAAAAATGCCATTCTTATGTAACTCTGATAAGTATAGTTTCATTCTTAATCTCAAATTTCTGCCTGATGACCAAAAGAAAATGCTATCGAATGCATTTATGATGGAAATGGAAGGTTTGTCTGAAATGGTATCTGATGAAGAATTAATGAGTGGAGATTTTGTAAGAAGAACAGTTTTTGTACAATATATCCAGGATCTTTACCGCTTCTTTAAGCTTTCGCCATTTAAAAATGAATTTGAAGATGTGTTTACCGGAAAACTGGAAATGTACCACTCTTTCTTTTTTAATTCTTTAATTTCTGACAAGCTAATATTTAGAAATATTGCTGAGTATTTCTTTGAAAAGGGACATTATGAAGAAGCACTGGATATATTTAAGTTGTTGCTGGAAAAAGATGCTGAGAATCCGGAGCTTTTGGAAAAGGCAGGATATTGCCATCAGAGAATAGGGCAGTTTCGTTATGCCCTTGAGTATTACAATACAATTGATTTGAATGGCAATCCGGGAACATGGGTCCTGAAGAACATGGGAATATGTTATCGCCGGATGGAACAATACGAGCTAGCTTTAGATGTTTACAAGCGTCTTTTATTGGAAAAACCGGATGATTCAAAGATAGAGTCATTGATCGGGTATTGTAACCTGAAACTGGAGAAATATGACACTGCGATTCAGCAATATTTTAAGATTGAATACCAGGATCCCAAAAACACCAATGTAATTCGACCAATCGCCTGGTGCTATTTCGCGCTTGGGGAATTGGATAAGTCAGCAAAATATTTTGAAAAAGTATTTGAAGCAAATCCTGATTATTACGATTATGTGAATTACGGCCATGTTAAATGGGCCATGGGAGAGAGGAAATCGGCAATAGAAAATTATATACTTTCTACAAACTACAGCAACTTTTCATTGGCTGACTTACAGAAGATAATGGAGGATGATTTACCCATTTTACTCAAGAATGGGATTGACACGGATGAGGTTCCTTTGATGATGGATTATCTGCGCTACAATCAAAAATAGGCAAAAAAAGAAGCGGTCCGATATTGAAGAAAAAAAGCCATGGAATTCAACCCGTCTCTATGAGAATGGAATTGCTATCGAACCGCTTTGCGGTAGAAGAATTTCAAAAAAAACTCTCCTTATATTTTAAAGAACGCATTAGTCTCTATGCAAATGTAATAAATTGAATTAACAATTACTAGCCGAAGTATTTAAAATCTTCTCCTTTATCATAAATCATTCCCAGTATTGCATTTGCGAGACGGCTGGCTCCGATTCGGAATTTTTCGGGATGCAGCCACGCTTCTCCGAGCACATTTTTAACAATATTGTAATATATCAGGGCTGTTTCAACATCCGATATTCCTCCGGCAGGTTTTATCCCCACCTTTTTGCCGGTTTTCTCATAATACTCCTTTATAGCCATGCACATTACGGCGAAAGAATCCGGACTGGCCCCGATACCGGTTTTCCCTGTGGATGTTTTAATAAAGTCTGCCCCGGCGTCCATAGCCAGGAATGACGCTTTTCGAACTTCAGTTAAATTTGTAAGAGAACCTGTTTCAAGGATTACCTTCAGATGATGAGACCCCATCACTTCTTTTATTAGGTTGATCTCCTCAAAGATTTCTTCATATAATCCCAACAGGAATTTTCCCACAGGCAAGACAATATCAATCTCTTCAGCACCCGTTTCTATGGCCATTTCTATTTCTTTGAGTTTTATCTCAAGGAAGGTTTGGGATGCAGGGAATCCCCCGCCTACTGCGGCAATATTTACAAGGGGGTTATTGATTTTTGTACGTGATAACATTACTAATTCCGGGTAGACACAGATTGCTGCCGGAGCAGGCAAATCAGGATAGCTTTCATCAAGCAGGTTTACCTGTTCACACAGTTTACCAATATTGTTAGCATTGTCTTTTTCGCTTAAAGAAGTTAAATCCAGGATGCTGAATAATAAATTTAACACCTCCTTATTGGGCGGCATTGCTATTCCTGATTTAATCTCTGTGAGCAAAGATTCTATTTGTTCGTCGTCAACTGAAAATTGAAATTCTGAAAAATATTTCATGTTCGCTTCCCTTTTACGTAAGTTTCATGTTCTCTTTATGTCTCGTGGAATCTCTATTGGTTTTCTTTTCCATGTTTTTGTGAAAAGCTTCCTGCAAATTGGTCCCCGTTTGATTCGCAATGCAAATTACAACAAAAAGTATATCTGCAAGCTCATCTTCTAATGATTTCTTTTCGTCCGATTCTTTATAGGATTGTTCTCCGTATTCACGGGAAATAATCCTGGCAAGTTCCCCCACTTCTTCAGTGAGGACAGCCATATTTTGCAATCCACTGATCAACTACCTCTTGTGCTTCATTTATTGTCATTATTCCCTGTTTTTAGAATCCATAATAATGGTAACCGGACCATCATTCAAGAGCTCTATATTCATGTGTGCTCCAAATTCCCCGGTAAGAACTTTCCGCTTGTCAAGATAAGATTGTAATTTTTCAACAAAGTCCAGGTACATCGGTTCAGCAAGTTCCGGATCGGCTGCCTTTATCCAAGAAGGACGATTTCCTTTTTTTGTACTGGCATGTAGGGTAAACTGGCTAACAACCATAATTTCTCCTGAAATATCCTGAACTGAAAGATTCATTTTATCATTTTCATCATTGAATATTCTGAGCCGGGCAATTTTACTGCACAACCATTCAATATCTTCCGGGGTATCCTCCTTTTCTATTCCAAGCAAAACCAGCAGCCCTTTTCCAATGCTTTTATGAGTCCATTGATTGATAGTAATTTGCGCATGTTGTACACGCTGAATAACAGTTCTCATGAAGTTAAAATACGAATTATTACTCTTTTTCCCTCAACAATAATGCCAGCTAATTTAGAAACTCCATTTTATTTTGGCATAAGCGATGTAGTTATTTTGCCGATCCATGCCGTTGAACTTCATAGAGAATCCCTGGAATATCAATGAAAATTTCAAATTGTTCATGGCCGATACATCAATAGATGGCCCAACATAAAACCCTTTCCAATCAGGATAATACATAGCGGCAAATGAAGAATTAATTAAAGGTGTTATAGGGTAAGAGATGTTGGCAAATACGGACCATTCAGTAAATCCAATAGTTTTTACAGTCATATCAGCACTCAAGATATTGAGCAAGCTGGTAATATTTTGATTTTTCGCATAAGCGGAGTAGAGGACTTCTCCTTGCAGAAATAGCGAGTTTCTAAATGTATAATCCAGGCCAGCGGAAGCGATGACGATGCCCGTGGTGTCTTTATATTCTTCCAGGTCATGAAAATAACTGGCTTCTCCCCTGAATGAAACAGTAGAAATATTCCCACTCCAGCCGGCTCCGACAACTAAATCTTCTTCTGAAAGAATACCACCCAGAAGCTGAAAATCATAGCCCCCCAGGTTAAACCTGAAGTATCCAGCGGCAGTTATTTTATTGGCACTGTCAATTTTCGCGGCTACCTCAATATTTGACGCCATGCCTGTATAATACTGTAACCTGACAGCATCTGCTCCAGGACGTTCGGGATAGTCTACATCGAAATAGGAATAGGAATTAAAAATGTCATTAGGATTCCAGGCAAAGGTTTGGCCCCAGTTGATACGTTGTCGGCCTACCGTACCGACGAAATTTCCTAAAGTAAATTCAGCATAAGCACGATCAAGCATCGTTGTAAAAACATATCCGACATCAGCATTATATGTACCGTCAGTAGCGTATGTAGCATCAATCCACCCTGCGTCTTGATCCATCATTTCGCCATATCCCGGAAAATTACTGTTCATGTTACCTTGCATAAAACGGGTACGTCCCTGGAATGAAATCTGTAACCAGTCAGCCGGATAGATGTTAAGGTTTAACCTGTTATGCAGTTGATTTTCCCACAACCATCCCAGGTCCTGGATATGATAAACCGACTGCATGTCGTTCAGGTAACCATCAATAGTTATCTCTCGTTGGCAGAATGCAGAGATTACAGTTAATTGTAGCAGTAGAAATATTGCTAATTTTTTCATTTAGAGTTTTTGTATTGTGTTGGGTATGCCCATCACTTACATTACAACCATTCCTTCATTCCTTCATTTCATCAGAAGACAGTATAAATTCTACCTCTTTTCTATCCTCTCATCCGTCAGAATTTTTCCATCCTCGATGGTAACTACACGCCTGGCTCTTTTCACAACCCTTGCATCATGCGTAGAAAAGATAAAAGTGATATTCTCTTCCTTGTTCAGGGTCTCCATGATTTCGATGAGTGTTTCGGTTGATTTTGAATCAAGATTGGCAGTGGGCTCATCCGCGAGTATAAACTTTGGCTTTGAGGCAAGTGCCCGCGCAACAGCTACACGTTGCTGTTGACCTCCTGAAAGTTTCGAAGGACGACTGTTGATCCTGTCGCCAAGCCCCACAGCATTGAGCAGCTCCAAAGTTCTTTCCTGTCGTTCTTTTTTTGGCCATTTTTGCAGGTTCATGATGAACTCCACGTTCTCTTTAGCTGTCAAAACAGGTATCAGGTTATAGGATTGAAATACAAAACCAATATTTTTCATTCTGAAATCGATCAGCTTGGAAGATTTCAAGGTAGATAAGTTTGTTTTATCCACCAGGATTTGTCCTTCTGTTGGATTGTCCAATCCCCCAATCATATTCAACAGGGTAGTTTTACCAGAACCCGAAGGTCCGACAATAGCTGTAAACTCACCTTGTTCAAAGTCTATTGATATTCCATTGACAGCATGAACTTTTACTTCTGAACTGTTGTAAATCTTATGTACATTATTTAATTCCAGTACTTTCATGATATGTTTTTTATAATGTTATTATTCTGTTCTAAGGGCTTCTGCAGGATCAAGTTTCAGAGCCTTTAAAGCTGGATATATGGATGACAATATTCCTGTAATTATGATGAGTATGGTTACTGTTACAAAAAAGGAACCGGGCACACTGGGATAGATGTGTGCGGTAAACCCCATGGCTTCCAGGCCTTCTGTTGCTGATTCAAAATTTATTCCATTGGTTGAAGTGAGTTTGAGCATCAGGGCACTAACAATCATTCCTACAATTCCTCCCACCATTGATAGAAATATAGATTCAGACATAATCATAGAAAAAACCTTCTTCTTATTCATTCCAATGGCAGTGAGCATACCTAGCTCTTTTGTTCTTTCCAGCACTACCATAAGCATAGTGTTTACAATCCCGAATGAAAGTGCAGCCAGGATCAACACCATGAATACAGTGTTAAATTTCTCTAACATACCTACCATCATCGCCAGTTCAGGAGATATTTCTTTCCATGTTCGAACCTCCAGGTCTTTATTATTTTCTGCAATCAGAGCAGCAATTTCTTTTGCTTTCTCGGGATCATTAATTTTAATGATTGTTTGATGGTAATCAGAGGGGCCTATTGCCGCTAAACGTGCTAAATCTGAGCTCAGAACAAACACATTTATTTTTTCGTACATGCTGTTTTTAATGTCATATACCCCTGCAATTCTGAACATTCCTCCCGTTTGTACATTGTTCTTATCCAGAAAAGTGAGTGTCATTTTCGACCTTGCCCTAAATGACCAGGATTCATCAAGAATTATCTTTCCATAAGAATGGGATTCCATGCTGGTAAGCGCTTTTTTCATCTCATTGGTAAAAGCTTTTTGACTCGCAAAGCGTTTTCCAATATAGGGTTCTAATTTTATAAGAACTTCTTCAGGAACTTTTTTCCGTTTTAGACTATCAATGGTTGAGCTTTCAATTTTGAATCGAATTATATTTAATTCTTTGGCAAGGTCCTGTCCAATAAATGCAAGGTTGGACCTGCTCTCTTTTTCAAAATAGCTTCCTGTTCCTGGTATAATTGATTCATTCAGATCAAGAATAGCTTTTTCCTGCTCAGGATTAATGCCAATTAGTTGAATTCCCATGCTTTTTGTGGCAGTGTTTGCCATGGCACTAATCACGATTCTATTCGCAAGCGCTTCAACTCCTTCAATTTTCATGACCTGAGAATTGATAGCTTCAGTATTTTCAAGCGTCAGGTTAATATCATAATTATCGTTGAAGTTTTTGTGGTTGATATGTATGTGTGCCAGCTCCTTATTCAGGGCTGCATCCATTCTTTGATCCAGGGTGCCAACCATAAGACCCACTGCAAAAACCCCGGCAAATACACCAATGGTGATAGAAACAATAACCACCATGCTTCGGGTTTTATTTCGCCATACATTCTTCCATGCAGTATATAGTATCATGTTAAATATATTTATGCTCTGAGAGCGGTTACAACTTCTAATCCCAATATTTTCCGAACTGGATATATAAGTGAGATGCTGACCATTAATCCCACTATAAATGCCTGCCACAGGAAATAGGAATTTATCGGTTCAAAAGCCAATTGTGCATCAAACCCATAATCTGCCATTATATAGGCCAATTCACCGGTAAAAACAAAGGGGTGATTAACTCCGTATAAGATGAGTGGAATACAAACCACAGCGGCCGCAACAATTCCCAGCAATCCGATATATAACATTTCCCAGCTCATAATAGAAGCAAGTTTCTTTTTCTGCATTCCTATTGCGACAAGTACTCCGAATTCCCTTTTTCGTTCAGCAGTCATCATAAGTACAGTGCCGAAAACGCCAAAAGAGATAACCAGGTAGAGGATAAAAAGCATAACCATACCACTTTTGTTATCGGCCTCCATTTGTGAAATCATAATCTCGTTCATCTCCTTCCAGTCGATAATTCGAGTATTTTCCGGGGCTCTTTCTCTTAGGCGATTTACCGTTTTTTCAATCGCTTTGTCATCGTTATTTTCAAGGTTAACTACTAATGAAGAAATATTGTTTCCGCATTTATAAAGCTCCTGGGCAATGTCATATGGCATATAAACTGCGCGACTATTCATTTCCGGCAAGGGCAACCTGATGAGTCCCTTGATCTCATATTTTCCTGCTGCGGTAGCTCCATGGTAACCTTGTCCCATTAATACGAGGGTGTCGCCGGTATTTAATTTCAAGAACTGGGCAAGTTTAGCCCCCAGCCAAACTCCGGGTTCACCTACTTTTATGGAACCGCTTTCATATGATGCATATTTTTTGAGTGCTGGTATATAGTTGTCAGCATCTTCAGCATTAATCCCCAGGTCAAGCAATAAACGTTCGTCATTCGTAAAGGAATAACCCATAAATAATTCAGCGAGTTTTGAAATTTTTTCAGTGAAAAGGGTATCGTTCTTAATTTTTCCAACTGCTTCAGGCGTTAAAAGGTAGATTACCTTTTTTTGATTCAGGTCAGACAGGTGAACTTCTTTTTCCGGATCTACACCCATCACCATTACTCCTTTAGTGGCCTCGCCACTTGATGCCAGGGCGAACGACTCAACACGTGGGATGGCAGCATAAATATTTTCGTCTGAAAGAAGCATGGTTTCTATTTCCTCAGTATAAGGAAAGGTATTGTCTATGGTTTTCTCATCCCACCAGTTTTCCTGCTGCAATTGTATGTATCCGCTATATGTTTCAATAGCGTTTTTATACATATAATCATAGGAACCTATCTGCAGTGATCTCATCAGAAGGGCAAAGAAAACAGCAAAGAAAACCGATGCGGCTGTAATCAACGTTCTGCGGCGATTTCTCCACAAATTCCTCCATGCATGTTTGTAATTTTTCATGATATAGTGTTTCGATTCATTTTATTTAGTTTTTTCTCATCCTACCTTACTCTTTTCATATTCTGCTGTGAGAAAAAATTATCGTCAATAGGTGAATTGAATTCAATCATCTTTATCTGGATGATAGTTTTTTGACCTTCCTCTTCCTCAGGAATTAATTCTAATCTGGTGGTAATAAGCCGGCCATCCATGGTTTTTATTTCCCTTCCCAGCTCTGTTCTTATCAGATATCCATCCTCGTCATAAAGTTCGGCTTTCAAAAAGAGGTAATCTTTTTTATCAATCCACCTAAGCTGAGATCCCCAGATCACAGCTGCATCATCATGAGCTACCATCTCGATTTTGTAACAAGATCTTCCCTCAATGAGCTCTTCTCCCACTATCTCGTGGGAGTAATCATTCACGATGGATGATTCTTTCAATATATCATCATTGGTATAATCTGAACCCATCCACCCTTGCGACATCATCGATGGCGGAAGTTTAATCAACCTGCTGATGGTAGGATTCCAGCTCCACATTTCGTTGCCACGCTTTAAAAAAGTTTGTCCTTTTTCTCCCGGTGGTGCAGTGATCAGGGTTAGTGATTTCTCTGTTCCCTTATTCCATCCCTTGAATTCAACAGTTCGCTTCCACGTAGGCCTTACAATGGTCATTGACATCACAGATATACCCGACTCTTCACCATTAAATTTATCATCGGCTTTTTTAATTATTTCTTTTGCTGTCAGCCCTCCCTGTCCGGATAATAACAGCGGAATCATTAAAAAGATGAAGGCCAGGTAGTTTCTAATTTTTCTCATTGTTTTTTGTATAAGTGCTTATTATTCTATGCTCGAATTTTTCAAAAAGATCTGGTGGTAACTCCGTAATTCCATCATAAACAACCATCATCATTCCCATTCCTTCAATGAGGATTGATAAATTTAAAACTTCAAGTAAAGGATCTTCGAATCCCTGGTCATGGAAGTAGGATTCAAACGTAACAAAATAGTGTTGAAAAGCGCCGACTACACTACTGTTTTTAAAATGATCAATGACGTTTGGCTGAATGATCAAACCGAATAATTTTGTATAAAAACTTTTGTTTTCTCTTATCAATTTAAAAATGTTCCGTATAAAAAGTTCAAACTCCTCTTCGGTGAGAATACCATCGTTATTTGGATCAAAATAGTTGATAATTTCTGTCATGCTATAATCAATCACCGATTTGAGTAGCTCTTCTTTGCTTTCAAAGTAATTGTACATAAGCCCTTTTGAAATTCCGGCGTGTTTAGCCAGGGAAGAAATAGATACATGACTATATCCTTCTTTTGCAAAAAGCTCAAGGGCAGAATTCATGATCAGCTCTTTTCGACTTTCCCTTATTTTCTCAAATTGTTCTGGTGTCCTTGGCATGATATTTATGACTGAACGGTCGGTCAAATATAAATAATTTAAAACCTGTTTGTCAAGTATTTTTATATTTATTTTCTAATTTGAAGAATGTGAATGGGCCAAAGGGCTAATGATTCAATGAGCTAATGAGTCTATAAGACAATGAGTTATTGCTTTTTTCTCGCCATAGTTTTTTTAGTTTTTTTTCATTTTATCTCAACCTTGACTTTTCCTTTGTTCAATCGCCTTCAATCCCTGGGCCCCACTCAAGTCACTCAAGTCACTCAAGTCACTTCTTCCTGTAACTTTTTGTAACTTGAACCGTCTTACCATCGGATACGTATAACTTAATGACAATTGACGACTATAATAAAGCTGTAGAACAACACGCGGATGGTGTTTACAGGTTCATTCTGAAGAACTGCAGAAATGAAGCCATTGCAAAGGATGTGGTACAAGAATCATTTGAAAAACTGTGGGTGAAAATCGAGACAGTTGCCGGCGAGAAAGTAAAGTCATATCTTTTTACAACTGCTTATCATACCATGATAGATGTATTGAGAAAAGAGAAGAGAATTACTGATTTTGATCAGACAAACGAGGGGATGCATTATCATACCGAGCAGTACAACGATTTGGGTGAAGTATTGGATCAGGCCTTAAAAATGATACCTGAAATACAGAGAACGGTTATATTGTTAAGAGATTATGAAGGTTATTCATACGCTGAGATTGCTGAGATTACAAGTCTCTCTGAATCACAGGTAAAGGTTTATATATATCGTGGGAGACTTAATTTAAAAAGCTACCTGGTTAAAATGGAACATGTAATATAATTTTTTGGAGTACATGGAGATTAACAGAGATAATTACGAAGAATATTTTCTTGATTTTGCAGAGGGGAATCTTACTGCAGAACAGGAAGATATTTTGAATAATTTCCTAAAATTCAATCCTGATCTGGAAGCAGAACTGAAGGAATTTGATCTATTGCAAATTCCTGCTGAAAAAATTACCATGCCCTCAAGGGAAAATTTGAAAAGAGAGATTCCATCAAAGCAAGATGCTGTTGGTCCATATAATTTTGAATTGTATTCCGTCGCTTATTTGGAAAATGACTTGTCAGATTATCAGAGAGATATATTTGAAACATTCTTGCTTACGGATAAGAAATATCAGGACAGTTTTAGCATGATGAAGCTTACTTATTTACATGCTGTGGAACTACAGTATCCGCATAAAGACAAACTCAGGAAGAAGTCAAGGGCTGTAATAAATTTAAGGATTATTCTTCCTTTTGCCGCAGCCGCAGCCATTGCTCTATTAATTATGGTACGCACGGATATTTTTATTATACAACCGGAGATTGCCGCCGTCCCGGAAACGGAAATAAATCCAGAAATTATTACGCTTGAATCAGTCACTAAAAAACCCCCGGTGAAGGGAAAAGCGGCAACAATTCAGATTATTCGTAATTCCAGGGGACAAGTGCCCGTATCCAACATAAAGAAAAAAAATATAATTCCTGACAAGAAAGTTGAACTCGCAGCACTAAGCCAGCAAGAATCACAACGAATTTCCAGGATAGAGATTCCCGGTGTCCGGATTCCGAATCTGTATGTTAAGGAAGATCAGATTACCACCACGACACAACCTTTACCTACAATTAATATGAGTTCTCTTGCCATAACTGAAAGAGTACGATATCAGCTTGGCAGGGTATCAAAATTAATGGATGAGGATGATGTATTTATTTGGAATCTCGCCAGCCAGGGAATAGAGGAGATAAATAAGCTGGCTGGTACCGAAATGAGTCTTATGGCTAGCCAGGACCAGGAAGGTTCTGTTTCCGGGTTCCGGTTCAAATCCCGTCTGCTTCATGTTTCAGCGCCTATTTCTCAAGACAGGTAACAGTTTTAATGTTTTCGAATTAAGATTCATCCTTGCTAACAAGATAAAATTCTACCTTTGTTAAAAATGTATGAATTTGGAAGAGGGCCTGGTCATAAAAACTACTGGTAGCTGGTACTATGTGAAATCCGCAGACGAAAAAGTAATTCCATGCAAAATTCGTGGTACTTTCAGGATCAAAGGAATTAGAGCTACAAATCCTGTTGCTGTTGGCGACAAGGTTAAGTTCAGAAGAATCAGCGATCAGGATGGAGGAGTAATAGAGAAGATTAGTGAGCGTAAAAATTATATCATTCGTAAGGCTTCAAACCTTAGCTTCGAATATCAATTAATAGCATGTAATATTGATCAGGCAGTGTTAATGGTCAGTCTTGTACAACCAAAAACATTCCTGGAGTTTATCGATAGATTCCTGGTCTCAGCCGAAGCATTCAGAATCCCTGTTATCATTTTATTTAATAAAACAGACGTCTACCAGGAGAAAGAGAATAAGGAACTTGAAAACCTCTTGCTTACCTATGGAGATATTGGTTATCAATGTCTTCCAATATCTTTAAAGAAGGGCCTGGGGATAGACCTGATTAGAGACATAATTCAATCTAAAGTAACAGTAATTGCAGGTAATTCTGGAGTTGGAAAATCAACTTTACTTAATACCCTTGATCCATCTCTTCAGCTAAAAACTAACGATATTTCTGTATCCAATAAATCCGGCAGGCATACTACGACCTATGCAGAAATGCACTTTCTTGATAGTGAAACAATGGTTGTTGACACACCCGGAATAAAGGGATATGGAATGGTAAATATATCAAAAGACGAACTGTTTCATTTCTTTCCGGAGATCTTTGAGGCCAGCAAGGACTGTAAATTTAATAATTGTCTTCATTTGAACGAACCCGATTGTGCCGTTCGTAAAGCTGTTGAAAATGAGGTTATTAGCTTGTCCAGATATCAAAGTTATATCAATCTTCTTGGAGACTTCGACAGTAAATACAGGTAATAGCACTGACTTTTGCTGAATAATTCATTATTTTGGAATCAGTGATAAAAAAATCTTAGTAAGTTTAGACCTTAAAATTTAATTATCTGAATGAAAAGGGTATCCACCATAGCAGCAATCTTTCTCCTGTTTTTAGTATTACTGAATATCTTTTCTTTTCTGAGCATTAATAACAGATTTGTCAATTTTCTAAATTCTTCCCTGGCGCAACAAACCAATCTTTGTGGGAATTACATGGAGAATACATTGATAGATTTTGAGAGTGATCTAAACAGGTTGCCTTTTGAATACCAGTTCTCTATAATTTTCAAAGACAATGAGGAATTAGATAAAACCAACCGCAGTCTGCAGGTTTTTTATTCACAATACCGCAACCTGATATCTAATATTTATATTTTTGATAATGAGCGAAACTATTTTGGTCTGTATATAAACGAAAAAGAACAGTTTGTTGTTGATACATTTCCACGCCAGAGGCAGGCAAAATTATCACCTCGTCACAAAGTAGAATTCAAAGAAGGAGCTTATCTGTACCACTATCCCTATTTTGACAATGACGAGGTAGCTGGAAATATTATTGTAGAGGTAGATTTTGAAAATTTTTCAAATTCAATTTTCAAACTATATCCCCTTGGAAAGACGATGTCCTGGCAATGGATTGTGAATGGTGAAGGAGAGATTCTGGGTGAGTCATTCCCATATAGTGCAAACGAGATCACTAATTTTGATCAAATCGTTGACAGCATCAATATGGAAAGCGAGGGAATTATTCATCATACTCTGCTCGATTCTCTAGGTCACAAAGAGAAAGTTTATTCTGCATATTATCCCTTGAGTATATTTAATCGAAGTCTTGGGATTGTATTTTCGGCGAGTCAGGATGTTTTCAATAAATTTTTCATTAACAGGAATCTCAGAATTACTATTACTTCCTTAATAGCAACATTAGTTCTTGTTATCTATATGCTTGTACTTCTTGGGAGAAGAACCAGGAGAGAGGGAAACTTAAAAATGTCGGAAATTGTATTTCGACAAATCATTGAAAATTTCCCTGTGGGTATAATGATCCTGGATTCTGATAATATTATCAGGAATATTAATAGCGCTACCCGGCGCTTATTATTCGTTGGGAATTCTGAAAATCTTATCGGGAAAGACTTTTCAAAGCAATTTTTAGTTTCAAATAAGTATTTACTGAAGGAGGATATGGATTCCATTAAAAATTCAGATTTTCTCTTTTATGAAAAAGACGGAATAGAAACAGTTATTTTCAGGTTAGAAGAGAAGACCAGGGTTGGTGGTGAGGAGCTTCGTTTGGTTGCATTGATAGATGTTTCTCCTATCGAGAGATCCAGGAAACAGGAGGTAGCTGCCAACAAAGCGAAATCAGATTTTTTGGCTTCAATGAGTCATGAAATAAGGACACCAATGAATGGTATACTTGGAATGGTGTCGAGTTTATTGGAATCCAAATTAAATAAGCCGGTTGAAGAAAAAGTGAAGATTATTAAGAAATCTTCGGATCTCTTAATGACGATTATCAATGATATTCTTGACTTCTCTAAAATTGAAGCAGGTAAAATGATGCTTGAAGAAATTCCATTTTTGCTTAGAGAGGAAATTTCATTGGTAATAAAGCTATTTAAACCGCTTGCCCAGGAAAAAGGATTGGTGATAGAGTCAGATATAATGGCGGTTGTTCCTGATAAGTTAATCGGAGATCCTTTCCGCTTACGCCAGGTAATTACCAACCTTGTAAGTAATGCCGTTAAATTCACCGAGAGAGGAAAAATTGTAATTGGAGTGGACGTGATGGAAGCATACCAAAACAGTATGCAATTATTGTTTTATATAGAGGATACGGGAATTGGCATTCCGCAGGACAGGATTAAATCGATTTTTGGAAGCTATACTCAAATGCGGGGATCGGTGAGTAGAAAGTTCGGAGGAACAGGACTTGGTACTGCTATATCTAAACAATTAGTTGAACTGATGAATGGTGAGATTTGGGCTGAAAGTCCTTCAAGAATCTCAAGTACAAATGAGTTTCCCGGATCGCGATTCAGCTTCACGATTGAAGTGTATTCCAACGAGCAAATAAAGAAAATATATAGCACAGACGGAATCAGCAGGATGGAGCAAATTACTGCCCTGTTTCTTACTAAAGAATCTAATCCGGAGAAGAACAGCATAAGGACAATCTTGACTAATTTTGGAGTAAACACTGTTACAAAAATATACCAGGACTCCACTGTAGATAGTGTAATTCATCATATTAATATCAAGCAGGATTTATATAACCTCCTGATATTATATGATAAAAATAACCTGGATGGATTTGCACTGGCGAAAAAAATTAAAGAGGGAGGGTTTTCCGATAAATTCCCAATTTTACTTGTTAGTGGCAATGATAAACCAGGTAATTATAAGATTTCTAAAAAGCTTTTAATTGACCATTACCTGATTGAGCCCTTCGAAAGCAAAGAAATTTTCGATATAGTTCAGGAAATATTTAAGGAGATTGAGGATCATCGGGCTCTTGCAAAAACGCTCAATACTTTGCCGGAAAATCTCTCCATATTGCTTGTTGAGGATAACATGATAAATCAAAAGGTAGCTCAATCCATTTTTAAGAATATTGGCTATGAAATTGAATTAGCAAAAAATGGGGCTGAAGCCATTAAGCTTACTAGCGAGAAAGAATATGATATCATATTCATGGATCTTTTTATGCCTGAAGTTGATGGATTTGAAGCGACAGAGAAGATTCGTAAGAATGGAATAAAGACACCAATTATTGCAATGTCCGCCGATTCAGGTGATGAGCGTAAGACAAATGCTATAAATGCTGGCATGGACGAATATCTTATGAAACCGGCAAAAGTGGAGACTGTGAAACTTTTGCTAATTAAAATGTTTTCAATTTCAGTTAAATAGGCTTATGAATGCGCACAAAATAGATTATAAAATCATAGGTGATGATATTCAATTGGTAGAAATTGAGCTTGATTCGGGAGAGACCGTTATTGCGGAAGCCGGCTCTATGATGTACATGGAAAGCAGCATTGTATATGATACTAAGCTTGGGGATGGATCCCAGGCAAATCAAGGTGTGTTTAACAAATTATTATCCGCCGGAAGTAGAGTTATTACAGGAGAATCCTTGTTTGTTACTCATTTTACCAACAATGGATATTCAAAGCAGCATGTGGCTTTTTCTGCTCCCTATCCCGGGAAAATAGTGCCCATGAATCTTCAAGCGCTTGGAGGAACACTGATTGTTCAGAAGGATGGTTTTCTTTGTGCTGCATTCGGCACAAAAATTGCCTTGCATTTTAATCGTAGACTGGGAAGCGGCCTGGTTGGAGGTGAAGGTTTCATCCTGCAACGTCTTGAAGGACATGGACTGGCATTTATACATGCCGGAGGCACTGTAATTGAGCGCAAACTTCAGAATGAAGAGCTAAAGGTTGATACCGGTTGTATTGTTGGATTTACACCAGGTATAGATTTTAATGTAAAAGCAGCCGGAAACCTACGGTCTATGGTTTTTGGCGGAGAAGGAATTTTCCTTGCCACACTTTCTGGAACCGGAACGGTCTGGCTCCAATCAATGCCTATACGCAAACTGGTCCAGGCACTTTCACCATATGGTAAAAACACCAGGAAAGAAGGACGCTCTTTGCTTGAAGGATTTTTAGAGTAACTCCTTCTTTTCGCAAAACCAGGTTAATTTCCGTGTTAAAGTATTTATAACAAGATTGTTATTTTCTAAGGAACCTGCTATATCTTTGTAAGTATGTTGAAGAGAAGTGATATCGAATTATTGGCACCGGCAGGTTCATATGAATCTCTTATGGCGGCCATACAAGGAGGCGCAAATGCCGTCTATTTTGGCATTGAGCAACTGAATATGAGGGCGCGTTCATCTGCAAATTTTACGAAGGAAGATCTTCCTGAAATAGTTAGAATCGCCAGGGAGAATAAGCTAAAAGCATACCTCACAATTAACACAGTAATCTATAATCATGAGTTGATACTAATGCGCGAGATTGTGGACCTGGCCAAAGAGCATGGTGTGACGGCTATCATCGTATCTGACCAGGCCGTGTTAGATTATGCTCGCAAAACCGGGGTCAAAGTCCATTTATCCACACAGCTGAATATCAGTAACACAGACTCCTTGCGTTTTTATTCAAACTTTGCAGATGTGGTTGTTTTGGCCAGGGAGCTTGACCTTGAACAGGTAAAGGAGATCTCTAAAGCCATTGAGCTGGAAGATTTGAGAGGACCATCGGGAGAATTGATTAAAATCGAGATGTTCGTGCATGGTGCTTTGTGCATGGCTATTTCAGGCAAGTGTTATTTGAGTTTGCATGAGCACAATCATTCAGCTAACCGGGGAGATTGCTTCCAGGTTTGTCGCAGATCATATACTGTGACTGACAAGGAGCGAGGAAATGAACTGGACATCGACCAGCAATATATTATGTCTCCCAAAGATCTTTCTACTATTCATTTTCTTAACAAGGTATTGGATGCAGGGGTAACGGTATTAAAAATTGAAGGTCGGGCGCGTTCCCCGGAATATGTCAAGACCGTTACATCATGTTACAATGAAGCAATTCAGGCCTGCGTAGATAATGATTTCGATAAGACAAAGATTGAGGGCTGGAAGCACAGACTTTCTTCTGTGTTTAACAGGGGCTTCTGGGATGGGTACTACCTGGGACAACGCCTGGGCGAATGGAGTGAAGTATATGGATCAGAAGCAACAACGAAAAAGTCATATATCGGAAAAGCGACCAACTACTTTGATAAAATTGGGGTGGCAGAGTTTCTGATCGAAGCAGGTGAATTATCTGTGGGAGATGAAATCTTAATTATAGGCCCGACAACAGGGGTTGTGGAAACAAAGGTTGAGGAGTTAAGGGTAGACCTGGTGAATGTCGATAAATCAGGTAGGGGAGAGAAGTGTTCCATACCGCTTCCAGAGCTTATCCGTCGTTCTGATAAACTGTATAAGCTCACGTCTAATACCAATGAGGAATAGTTTTTAAAGCAATAGCTATTCTATGTTATGAAGAATTATTCTGATAACAGTTTTAACTCCCGGTTCTGATGAAAGGACAGATATTTTCCCATTGTGATATTCTTCGACAATTCGCTTAGTAAGAGATAAGCCCAGGCCCCATCCTCTTTTTTTAGTTGTGAATCCGGGTTTAAAAATTGTTTTAAATCTCGATTTTGAAATACCTTTTCCGGAGTCTTCAATGTCAATTATAACATGATTTTCTGTCTCTTTACATATTAATGATACAGTTCCTGATCCTTCAGTAGCATCCATGGCATTTTTACAAAGGTTTTCAATCACCCAGTCAAAAAGAGTTTCATTTAAAGGGATAATTACCGGGTTCTTTGGGAAATCTGTTAAGAAGTTAATGCGCTTAGAACCGCGAGTCTTGATATAGGAGAGACTGTTTTCAAGAACCTGGACAACGTCTTTATTTTTTAGTGTGGGGGCAGATCCGATTTTTGAAAATCTATCTGCTATTTTCTCAAGTCTCACCGTATCTTTTTCCAGTTCAGCAACTGTTGACTTTTCTATTTCGTATTGTTTCAAAATTTCTATCCAGCCGAGTAATGAGGAGATAGGCGTCCCCAATTGATGGGCCGTTTCTTTTGACAGGCCTGTCCAGACCTGGTTCTGTTCAGCTTTTCGAGAGCTGCTAAAAGCTATATATGATACAAAAATAAATAGTATAATAACGGCAAGTTGAATATATGGAAATACGGCCAGTTTCTTTAATAAGCTGGAGTTATGATAGTAAAGATATTGTACACGGCTGTGGCCAAGATCAATAACAATATTGTCATTTTCACTCTTCATTTGCTCCAGGCGCTTCCTGAGATATTTATCCTGGTGAATTCTGGCAGTATCAAGGTTGCGATAACTCAATATAGAATCGCTTGAATTTGTGAGAATCACAGGAATTTGAGTATTGTTTTGAATTACATCCAACGGGAATCCAATTTCACCACCATTTAAATCGGTGTTGCCGAGTATTCGTGTCGCTTCTGCCCAAAGTTCTACTTGTTTGCGCTCATCCTCCTGGATTATATCTACCAATAAATTTGTATAGATAAGAGAACCTGCACCAATTACAATGGCAGATATTATCAGGAAATACTTCCAGCGTTGTTTTTTTTCGTAGATATTCACTTCGTCTAAGGTATTAAGTCATGTTCAATAACGAAATCAACCTTCTTTTTATTTTCCTTCTTCTTTTGCCACCACTTGGTTTTTACATCTTCTTTAGTTTTTGTGGAATCAGAAGCCACCTCGTCAGTGAATTCAAATTTAAACATCGGACTCTCATCTCGTTCAGCATTCTCTCTTACCGCATTATCATCTTCAAACACACCAAATTCTTCATTTAGTATCACTTTTAATACGTTTCGTTCTTCCCTTAAATTATTCTTAATTTTTTTGATGGCCTGCTCCTCATCAAATTCAACCTCTATACCTTTCCCTTCATCATAAAGTAAGAGGAACAAGGTACGCCTGTCATTCTCATCAAGAGCTACCTCGAACTCTTTTTTGGCTGAGCTTTGGGCCTTTTTAAACAAGTATTCAGACAAGAGAACAGAAAGGTGATATTTATAAGTTTTATCAAATGAGTGTGTTCCGGAGGCGCTCAGATTTAAAGCTGAAGATTGAATTTGCATTTCAGGAATAACAATCGAATTATCCCGAATCATTATGCTGTTTTCAATGGTTGAAAAGGAGATATGGTCCATTTTGTCGATTTTCAGGAACTTAGACATGGCGACCATGGGTTCAAAATCCTTTAATTCCCCATCTTCAATTTTGATATTGGACTCAAATATTATTTTAGAACTTTCTATGGAGAAATCAGGATTCACAGGAACAGAAAAATCAGCATTTCCGGACAGTTTCCCTTTGATGTTTTCATTAGTAAGGAATTCCTGTCTAAAATTATTAAAAACTAAAAACAATTTGTTAATATCTACCTTTTCAATGTCTGTTGACACCTTGGCGAAACTTTGTTCCAAGTTGATATTATAGAGCCCTATTTTACCGTCTATAATGCCATTCATGGCCTCGGCATGTATCGAATCAACGAAACATGTTGGGAGAGAGTAATGGGCTACTCCGCTGAGGTTTTTAGCATCGATAGTTCCTTTATTGATGTTATTGAAATAAAAAGCCAGTCTTGCAGTAATGTTTTCCGGATATTTTATGGTCAACTTTTTGTTCTGCTTTTTCTTAAAACCTTTCAGTAGATCGTCAATATTAGAAGAGGAGCTATGCAGGGATGCATTCACATCCAATTGTTCATCATTTAGGAAGTAATCCAATGGATTCGTGGATGATGTTCTTATTTCAAAATCAGAAACTCCAGCGGTTCCGCTCAAAGAAGAATGCCACTGTGAACTACCAATATCAAGTTCGCCATTCAGGGATGCAAATTCAATATTTCCATTTTTTAGAGTAAGTCCTGCATTGTGGATGGTAACCGAACCTTGTGGAATAAATGATATCCCGGGTTTTCCAATACCTATTCCTGTAATTAATCCGTTGACCTGGATATCAGAAGAGACTTTACCCTGCACATCGTTAAGAGGTAGAGCTGGGATCAGGAGGGACAAATCTCCAAGTTCAAGCTCTCCCTGGAGAGACAAGGTAAATCTTGGCAGTAGAAAATTCTGGATTGCCAGAGAACCGGAAATTTCAGAGTCAGATACAAGAGCATGGAATGATGAAATTTCTAATTTGCTTGTACTTCCTGAGTTCTGGATGCCATTATTATAACTTCCGGTGATATCCAATGATTTAATGGGATGGCCAATATCCTGAAAGTTTACCGTTGCTCCATGTGTGATGAAACTTGTCTGAATATGGGGAGCAATTTTTGAAGATGCCAGGCCGGATATTTCTGCAGTCAGATCAATTTTTCCGCTACCGCTAATTTTGTCAACTGCAGTTAATCCATTTTTTTTCAGAATGTTCAACAGCCAGGCAATATCAACTTTTTGTCCAGTCAATTTTAAGTTAAGATCTGCTGTACCTTCTTTGGAAATCATAAACTCACCGTTGATATCTGCCATTAATGTTCCCAGTTCCATTTCTCCCTTTGAAACAGAGAATACATTGTTTTTAACCAACAATGACACATCAGTATTAAAGGTTTGGTTTGACAGATATTGAATACCGTGGTTGCTTACAGAATAAATATATGCATTCCCATTCGCTTCTAAGCGATAGTTAACCCTGGAGAAATTTCCTTCCATTTGTATGTTTTTCAAGAGGAGATTTACATCGAGAGCTTTTGCCATGTTGGTGTATTTAACATCAAAGTTCTTGATGTTTACACTACTCAGGTCAAAGAAAAAAGAGTCCGGGGAATCTTTGGCACTGCTGGATATATTGTAATTGCCATCGCCATTTGAATCTGTGAGTATGCGAATTACGCCATTCCTGGCCTCCATATTTTTTATGTTATACTTTTTTCGGGCGAGGTCAATGATATTGAATTGAAGGAACACATTCTCAGCTGTAAAAAGAGTGTCTGCAGATATCTCACTAAAATCAGATCTGTTAAAGCCGTGTCCTGACCAGACAGTAACATCGTTAAAAAAAAGAGAAGTATATGGGAACTTGCGAAAAACACTAATCCCCATTTCTTTCACATATATCTTAGTATCTACCTGGTCATTTACCAGCTCCATGGTGTATTCCTTTATCTCATCGCCGTAATATTTAATTATTACTGCGCTGGCAATAACGAAAAGCAACAAAAAAATGATTAAAAATGCTGCAAGGTATTCGAGGAAAATCCTGATTCTTTTCACAAAAATATTTTGTTTGTTAATGTGCAGATTACAGGAATTCAGAGAAATCGTCTGTGTTGCTTAATTCCCGGGCTTCGTTACCATAGGAAAAAACTCTCACCGGACGGTCTCCAATTAAGCGAATATCGTCACCTTCAATCCTAAACATGCACCCTTCCCTTAATCCCAGGACCATCATCTCCTTGTTGGCAATTATGAATTCATTGATTCGGTCTTCCCTTGTCTCTCCTGCATGCCCATCAGGATTTTTGTCTTGATAATGGGGGTTAATCTGGAATTTAATAAGATTAAATGCATTAAAACTGCCTGGTTCCACCACTGGCATATCATTTGTTGTTTTAATAGTGGGGCATGTTACGTTTGAACCGGCACTCCAACCGATGTATGGGGTTCCGCCTAAAACTTTTTCCCTGACAGCGTTGATTAAATCGTTGTCCTGAATCATTTTTATCAATTGCCATGTATTTCCACCGCCAACAATGATTGCTTCAGCATTTTTAACCGCCTCAACAGGATCAGCTGCTTCATGAATTGAAATGATATCATGCCCTATCTCATTAAATCGATCTTTAACGCGGGTTGCATAATCGTCGAAGGAGACACTTACTCCCGCATAGGGGATAAACAGGCCGGTTATTTTTTTTTCTCCAAGGAATTTCTTGATTTCTAATTTTGGATAGTCGAGATATTCCTCTCCTGCATTTGTAGAATTACTGATTAATAGAAGCCTCATATTTATATTGATTTATGTTTACGGTAAAGTTAATAATTAAGTTTATCCAAATTCGAATGCTTATCAAAAGGTAATGCATAAAAAAACCGGCTCCTTTTTGAAACCGGTTGTAATAAGATTATGTAAAATTTAGAACGGTATTACACACAGTCCAATGCTGAATGGATGCAATTCAGGTGTTGCGGTCTCCGAAAAGAGTGGGGAGAGATAATAATTTGCATAAATATTAATTGCACGGTAACCGATTCTCACTGTTGCACCGTATCTGAAGGGAGAAAGACTGTAATCATCTCTTACAACACTTTTCTGCGAACCTCCGTCCTCATACTTCACCTTGGTTTTTGAGGTTAATTTTATACCCCCGATAATCCCCCCGGAAATGTGAATTCTTTTTTTCCCGGCAGGAATCTGAAATTCCAGCAAGAGCGGCGCAGTCAGGTAACTCATCTTTAAAGAAGACTTTGTAACATTTACAAAGGGATCCGGAATGCTGCTGATATTACCATCATCATCTTCCTCAATAGTGTTAGTTCCGTCAAAAACATAATTTGACCACTCGAATCCTAAGCCCGTAACAAGACCTACATATGAAGTGCCTAATCCAAATCCATATTCGAGGAAGTTTATATTGTAATTCCAGGATTTCCCGGTATTCAGGTTCATAAATCCTTGGTTAGCAATAGTATTGTCTGCTGTAAGGAAGTTGTTTAAACCTAATTCAAATCCTGCATAGTGGGGCTTGAATTTTTTCTTTTTGTTTTTCTCCGGCTTTGGATCTCCTTCATTTTCCATTTCAATTATATTAATGGAAGTTCCATCTTCTCCTTCAACAATACTTAGCCCCTTATCACCCAGTTGTATTACTGTGGTATCGCCGCTTTCTTCGATAATGAATACTTCATTTTCACCAAAAGTAACTTTAGTTTTGTCCGGTGTTTCGAAGAGAATATCCGGCTCTTCTATTTCTTCTAATTCCTCCTCAAATTCCTCCATCTGCTCATTAAGTTCTTCCATTGGCTTCTCGATTTCCTCCAAATCTTCCATTTCTTGAATCTCTTCAAGGTCAGTTAAATCCTCGGGAATGGGAATAGTATCATTTTGTGCATAGCAGGTAATGGTTAACAAAAGAGACAAGAATAGCGCTGTAAGTCGTTTCATAATATAAGCTTTTGTGTTTATGAGTACGACGGAGAGTTATGGTAAAAAGTTACAACCCGGGATAAAATATATCAGAATTTCACTCCTATTACTACGATATCATCGATTTGTTCTATGCTTTCATCCCCACCTTTCCATTGTTCAATAGTTTCATCCAGTATTTGGCCTTGTTTTTTCATATCGTTTTCACCGATACTTAACAAGAGCTCGCGGAACTGTTTTTGCATGAATTTTTTCATTTTCGGTCCGCCAAACTGATCTGCATAACCATCAGAGAATAAATAGATGGCATCCCCTTCCTTGAGCTGTATTGTATGCGGTGTAAATGGATCCATTTTGATATGTATGGCAACCGGCATTGGATCACCCTTGGTTTTTATCAACTCGCCATCTCTTATTAAAAACAAGGGGTTATTGGCACAGGCATATTTCAATTCATGGGTCTTTTTATTGAGCTTACAGATAAGCATATCCATTCCGTCTTTTGCCTCACCTTCTTGTCCCTTTTGGTTCATGGCTTTAATGATATACTTTCTTAGCTGATTCAAAATCTCATGAGGATCGATATCATCAAATTTATTGACAATCTCATTTAAAAATGCCATTCCCAACATACTCATAAATGCGCCAGGAACGCCATGCCCGGTACAGTCTGCTGCAGTGAAATATACATAATCGCCTTTGTCCTGGGCCCAATAGAAGTCTCCGCTTACAATATCTCTTGGTTTGAATAATACGAAATGATCAGGCAGGATAGTTTTTAAAAGCTTGGGGGAGGGGAGCATTGATTGCTGGATTCTTTCCGCATAGTGAATGCTATCCATGATTTCCTCACGTTGCAAGGCAATTTGATCGCGTTGATCTGTTGCCAGGTCTCGTTGAGCTTCAATTTCCGTATTCGCTTCTTCCAATTCCCTGGTTCTTTCTCTAACCTGGTGCTCGAGTTTTTCTTTTTGGGCCTGGATAGTCCGGATACGAATTCTATAGAAAAGAAATATAAACCAAACAATCAGAAGAACTAATACAATTCGGAATATCCATGTGGTGTACCATGCTTTCCGGATTGCAAACTCAAATTGTTCAGCATATCCCCAAATGTTATTCTTGCCTTTGGCTTTATATATGAAGGTGTATTTTCCGGCAGGCAGATTATTATAATATGCTTTGAATTCTTTGCCCTTGTGATACGAGGTGTAGTTATTGCTCGTTCCGCGCAAATAAAATTCGTAATCAACAGATTTTTCATCTGTAAAAGAGAGCGCCGAAATTTCGAACACAAAATTATTCTGATTGTGTTTGTACACACCTCCTGGTACGATTAAAATCTCTTCACCATTGAGCGCAATCCGCTCAATATTACATACCGGGGCATATGAACGTGAAGATTTAGCTCGAATATTGAAGTTGGAGAGTCCGTGGTATGTTCCTACCCAAAGAAGATCTTTATTGTCCAGGAACAAACCGCTGGAGGTAATCTCGTCACCGCTTAATCCGTCTTTGGTATCAATACTGAATACACTTTCATTGGTGTTTAGATTGTAATAACTGAATCCTTTATTAGTTCCTATCCATAAGTGGTTTTTGTTTTTGGCAGATGTTATACTCTTGATTACCAGGTTTTTAGAATAATTAATCATTTCCAATTGCTCGAACTGTTCGTTTTGAATCCTTCCTAATCCACAATCGGTTCCAATATATAGTACAGAATCTTCAGCGTATACAGACCAAATATTGCAAGTGAAGGTATTTATCGGCTCAAAATTTGCACCGTTGAATTTCACTAAGCTATTGTTATTCCCCCCGATTATTTGCCCTTGGTATTCTTCTATCTGAAAAACATTTGAGGTATACCTGTTTTTCAATGTTATAGGTTGACTATAGAATTCAGGGAAATAATATATCACACCGTTGATTCCAGTCATTAGAAAAATCTGACCTTTAGAAGAAACAAAGATGTTTTCCGGGGTAAGAGACATCTGGGGAAAAAAGGAATGTCTTGTTATTTCAAGGGACCTGCTGTTGACCTCGAACAGGCCATAATTATTAGCAAGCAGGATATTGCCATTTGGCAGTGGAGTACCCAGGTAGTGGTTTGTTTCCAGGCCAATCTTTGGAATATACTGTTTGAGTTGGTTGTCGAAATAGAAAATCCCGTTGTTTGAGGTAGTCCAGACACGATCATGTTTATCCTGAAAAACAGAATAGATATAACTATTGATTGTATTTGGATAAAAATTACGTAGCCCTTTTTTGTTGGCCAGTCTCTGCAAACCACCAGAAAATCCGATCCAGATATTATCTTCTTTATCTACAAGGAAAGAGAGGATCTTATTGTTCTTGATACCAATTTCCTGTTCATACACAATCGGAGCTTCGTCTGTGGATATGATCTGGAAAATTTTAGAATCGGAAATCAGCCATACTGAACCAAATTTGTTTGTGGTAATTTCTGAAATAACCTCAACTGGAAATTCAAGTCGGCTATTAAGATTATACATCTCACTTTCAAACTTGTTTTTAAGCAAAGATTCTCGGCCTGAAATCAATAGCCCGGATTTCGTTGAGAGCCAGATACTATCATTTACATCAATAAATACCGAGAAGCAATCTTTGTCATTTAGTTGCGAGACTTTATTCGTTTCGTTTTCATACAGGAAGATTCCCTGAGTAGTGGCAATTAAAATGCCATTTGATATTTTATCTTCCGTAATATTGTAAATAAATTCCGGTAATTCAGGAAATTCAGAGTTTAATGATTTATAATCTCCACTTGCAGAAACAAGGTAAACACCATCATCTCCAACGAGCCATTTATTGTTTTTTGAATCTATAAATATTTTTTTGAAAGAGATTCCTTCGAAGTATAATTGAGAAATTGAATCTCCCTCTAAAAGAGAGACACCATCAGTTGTAGCAAGATACATATTACCCAGAGAGTCTTGTTTAATATCCCTCACTGTATTAGAGGAGAGCCCCTGTTGATCATTGAAAACCAGCATCTCCCGGCCGTTATACTTTACCGCTCCGGAATTTGTCCCAAACCAGATATAACCTCTTTGATCCTGGAAAATAGCAAAGACATCTTCTTGAGGAAGGCCATCATCCGCCCCGATATTTACATAAGGAAGTTGTCCGGTTTGGAATGATTCATAATAACTATTGATAAACTCATCAGGCGACTGTAAGATATTCCCTTGTAGTGCTTTAAGTAAAACTTTTATCAGACCGTTTTCAGATGATTTCTTGATAAATTGCTCCAGCTCCTTCTTCAATAGGGGTTGGTCATCACGTATACCCCAGCATACATCGAGACCTCCGAGCGAGATTTTTGATTCAAGATCCGGGTAATTTATAAGCTCATAAAAGGAATTGTATAAAATTGTATAATCAGCTTTTGCGGCCGCAACTTCGGGCAGGAAATTATTAATTACTTCGTGGTAATAATTTGTAATCCCCCTTTCAAGGAGCATGTCTTCATATACTGTTTGTCTTCCTGTAACTCCTTTCAATTTATTCAAGTCTGCAACACTTGAGATATTCGTTTCCTTTTTTGCAATAACGGTATATTCAGAAGGGTATACTGGCACCATCTGAATCTTATTTGTTCTCCAATCGAGAGGAGCAAAAACTTCACAGGCCACATCAAAATAGTTGAACCATTCTGGCGTGTAGGATGAGTCTCTAACAAGATCTCCTGTTTCAGTTTCCCAGTATTTAGGGAAATATGGAGTGACAATAATTTCGAGAGACACACCCAGGTAATCAGCAAACTCTTCAGCCAGGGCATGCATAAACTGCTTCTGACCATTTTCACGGTATATGAAATTACGATCTCTGAGAGCCACAACCAGTTTTTTGGAAGCCAAAATTTCATCCAGGTCCCGGTTCAGCTTCTCGTAACGCATGTTCTTATTGATCTTGTCCAGGTATGATGAGTACAGGATCTCAAATTGTTGATTAAAAATTTCATCCAGAATTCCGTTATTTTCTATCGTTTCAAAGAAGCTCTCAATTTCCTGAATCAGGGGATTGTTATCTTTTTCAACTGCCCATGCTGTTTTTGTTACATCACTGATTGGATAGGCAATTTTGAATTTATAGTCAGAACGGGCATTGAAATTTAGCGCCTCATCAGCATCCAGAACAATTCCATAAGTTTGTTCTTCTAATAAAAGCATCATGGCTTCTGAACTACTTTCAACAAAATTGAGTAGTATACCACCGCCGATTTCTTTATTAATTTCTTTCAGGTTTTGTTCAAAAGTCGTCCCTCTTTGGTAAGAGATGCTTTTATCTATGAGGGCAGTGAAGTCTTTTGGCGATTCTTCTTTCTTATTGATCATAAGAAGTTCTGCTGAGTGCAGCGTTTCAGCAAAACCAAATAGTTTCTTTCTCCATTCAAGAACTGTGAATGTTGAGCAAATGATATCTGCCTTTTTAAATACGTCAGGAGTGTAAGCAACATCCGGATTTATTTGAACATCTTCAGGTATTTGACCGTTGAGCATAAATGCTTCTTCCCAGGTAATTTCAACAGGTATTAATTTGACATTCAAATATTTAGCAAATTCAACGGCGAGGGGGTAATTGATGTTTTTTAAATCATCGCTCGTAAAAGCTATACGGATTTCTCCTCTTTTCTTAATTTCGTCCAGGTCAGTTCCATTTGCCTGTGAAATGAAAAAGAAAGCCAGGAGAACCAAAATCGTCCTTTTAATAAGCATAGTTATAGGTATAAGCACATTAAAAATAGTGAATATTAATCACTAGTACTGGTTATTAAGTGTATTTTTTGACAATGTTTGAATAATACTTTGTTCAATAATATGTCTTTGTTTTTTAAAAGAATTCTTTCAGTGCCCCAAAATACGATTCATCCCAGCCATCTTTGATATCATCAAATGCATCATCTGGAATATTCGTGTGAAGTAGCTCAACTTTTGTGAAACTTCCCTCAGGTGAGAGGGTAATTGTTACTATTGATGGTTCTTTCTGGTCGCCGAAATACCATTCCTGTATAATCTTAGCATCCTTTTCGAACTGAAGGTTTCTACCTGATATATCTCCGTTGAATAGTGAAAATTCTTCACCGGCCGTGGTGCTCATCTCGGCCTTTTCGCCTGTCCATAGCTCAAGTGAAAAAGGGATTGTAAGTGCGTTATAGACTTCTTCTGTTGTGGCTTTAATTTTGTAGTATTTTTTTAAATTTTTCATGGTCTTTTCTTTTTCCGGGGGATAAGAATTTATGCTAGCCAAGTTAAATATTATACAGCAAATTATAGCAGGAATTAATTTATATTTAGAAGATTAGCGACGCAACCAAAATCATTTTTTAATCATCTTTCTATTGATATTCAGTTCATTTGGTCATATCTTAGCAATATAAAACTCAGCACAATGAAAAAACATTTACTCTTTTGGCTGTGTTTGATCATGTTTTCGGGACTCTCTGCACAAAGTCAATTCACCCCGGCAGACTACCTGGAATTTATTGAGTCAAACAGGACACTTGATGCTGATGGACTTCTTCAAAAGTATCCGGCACAAACAACATATTACTCATCACGCTCAAACCCGGCAGAGCTTGATAATGTACCCTGGTTTGATGCAATTAATGGTAAATATTCATTGACTTCTGATGAAATTGAATTACTGGAGCAGAATTTCTTTGTGGTTACTGAGCGCCTCCAGTTCAATACGTGGATAGGAGCGCTTGCACAGTTATATACTGAGGATTTTCCTCTTTTTCTGAGCACCGACTTTATTCTGCACACCTTGCATCAATCTTACGATGAGATATTAAAAAATATTGAAATCAAGGTCTTAGAGCCAAATTTATACCTTCTTCTAGATGGACTTTATGATTATTACCCAACGATATATAATAAATATAAAACCGAGTCACAATTGACAAAATCTCTTGCTGATGTTGACTTATACCTTGCAGTTGCAAAGTCACTACTGAAAAATGAAACAGCTCTACCTCAATTTTCATCAGCTGACCAATATTATGATATAATGGATACCATAGCGAGGGAGCAGATAGTGAATATCCCTCTTTTCACTAAGGATAGTTTAAAGAGGAAATTGGATTTTAGTCAGTTCAAGCCAAGGGGACATTATACAGATACTGTTTGGACGGCAGAAGGGAAAAGAACCCTTGAAAATTATTTCAAAGCGATGATGTGGTTGGGAAGAATAGATTTTCTGCTCACTGCGCCTCCCGAAAATCCATATGAACAGAACTGGGAAGAGGAAGACCTGTTGCGCATGAATCTTTCAGCACTTATCCTGAATGAAACCCTGGCAGATTGTGGGGAGAAGAACTTATTAGATAAGCATGAACAAATTATTAGCTATATGGTTGGACCGGATGATAACATGACGCCGGATGAATTGCAGGATTTTGCTTCAGAGAACCTGGCCTCAGTAACGGATCTTCTTGAGGGAAGTACATTTACTGATTTCAGAGCGCTATTGAATGAATCGGATAATTATGGACAAAAAATCATGTCAAATTTCTTTTATGTTGACCCTGATGTGTCTGATCCGGGTGAGCTGCCAGTATCTTTTAAATTACTTGGACAGAAATTTTTAATCGACTCTTATGTATTTAGCGAAGTTGTATACGACAGGATACAATATGAAGGAAAGAAGGTTTGGAGGGCATTGCCTGCCCCGTTGGATATGATGTCGGTATTTGGGAATGAAGATGCCATGGCATTAATGGAAGATGAAATGAAAGAGTATAAATATGCTTATAAAATTTCTCAGTTAAAGTATCTCGTTGATGCCTATGATGAAGACTTTTGGACGCAATCCTTATATAACACGTGGTTATCGGGATTGATTAAGCTGAATCCTCTTTCGTCTGACACGGGATTGCCATATTTTATGAAAACAACTGCATGGCACCATGAGAAACTGAATACCCAGTTAACTTCATGGGCACAGCTCCGCCATGATAATATTCTTTACGGAAAACAATCTTATACCGGAGGAACAGGTTGTTCTTACCCATATACCTATGTTGAGCCATATCCGGAGTTTTATGCTCACCTGGCCACATTTTCCGAAAATGCTTCTGCCTTTTTTAATGATATACTTGTTGGGGAAGACGCTGATTTGTCTGGGATGATAACAAGTTTTTATGACGGGTATGCTGAAATTATGGTTTTGCTGGAAGAAATTTCAGAGAAAGAATTGCAAAGTATATCCCTGAATGATGAGGAATTGATATTCCTCAAGACAATGATCAATGACTTCATGTCATCAGGACCTTCCGTATCTGGTTGGATAAATGATCTTTTGTTTCCTTCAATGGATATGTATGATTTCGATTATACCGTAGCAGATGTCCATACGCAACCCACAGATAAAGACGGGGCGCCGGTAGGAAATGTGTTGCATGTTGGAAATGGAAACCTGAACCTGGGTGTATTTATTGCTCCCAACCCCGTATACCCTTCTGCAAAAGTGTGTTATATTGGACCGCTAAGTTCATTTTATACTGAAGTTAAAAATAATTTCTTCAGATATAATGATGATGAGTGGCAGTCGAAGTTCCTGGAAGGAACTTATCCGAAGAGACCAGGATGGGTTTATTCCTACCTGGCTGATGAAGCAGGAAATGTTGAAATTCCGTCGAATGTGTTAAAAGGAGTTGAGTACATGGGATCTGGCGAGAATCCGAAAACTATCAATAACCTTTCTTACCTGCTGGCCTATCCAAATCCGTCATCAGGGGAAGTTCATTTCAGGTTCATTTTACGACAAGATTCATATGTAAACGCAGAAATTTTTGATCTTACCGGAAGGAAAATCCAAAACTTATATTCCGGCACACTGCCGGCCGCAGAACACGACTTGCAAATGAACCTTATGCAAAGCCAGGGAGGTATCTATTTAATCCGCCTTGTGGTAAATAACGAGGTATGTGTTAGGTCGTTCGTGGTGCAGTAGTTGCAGTTTTTGTTGGATTGAACCAGGTCATTTGAGTTTCATTGGCTCGCCCAAATCCATCATTCTGACCCGTGATCTGAAGTGAAAAGCCGGTAAGAAAACAGGGCGTTTATTTGATGTCGTTATAGATCTCTGAAATTTCAATACGAACAATACGATATCCTTTCCATACTTCGATGGAGGCAAAAATAATTCCAGTTAATATTGATAACATTCCCGCAAAGAAGAATGCTAATATGATCCAGTAAAAGCCGCCAAGAGCTACATTAGTTTTGATTCCGATTAAGATCGCACTAACAATAAATAATCCGATAGCTCCTGAATAGCTTATAACGGCATTCCTTACCATTGATATTCGATGTATAAGATGACTTATCTGCAGCTCAATATTACTGATTCTGTTACTTTTAATATCATTTGTCTCATTCTGCCCATACAATTTTTGCTTTTCCTCCTTTAGAAAGCGAATCCTATTTACTATCAGAGAGTATTTATTATTCATCCCGAGAAGCAGAATTCCACATGCTAATATCATAATACCCGGAGCAAGCATGGCCAGGAGGAGTTGAACTGCAGTGTGAGTCATTGCGATACAATTTTATTATGAATGCAAATTTGAAGAAATCTCCTTGTTAAAACAATATTTGAGCAAAGTTTCAGTCTGAAATGTGGCTAAAGGGAGTCCTTAGGGTTAAATGGCAGCTTATTTTTGCTTTGAAGCAGCGATATTTTGGTGCAATAGTGTGTAACACGCTGTGCAGAATTTCATTTCTTTTTGGTCAATGTCTTCCATATATGTACTTGAGCGCATAACACATTCAGGATGATGGCAATGAATCAGTCCAAACATATGCCCCATTTCGTGCATGATAACTTTTCTGAACCGGTATATCAATACATCGTTATTCGATTCCAGCCCGTATAGTTCATTTCTAAGTCGATAAAGTGAAATGATACCTGCATGTCCATTCAATAAAGCTTGTCCGAAAATATAGGTCAAAATGGGTATATACAGATCAATTCTAAAGAGCCCAAGAGTTTTAAAGGCATTAGCAGGGCTAATTTCTGAGAGATATCCTAATATCCCGTTTGCATCATACTGGCGACGACCTGGACAATAGAATTTTGCAATATCCAGGCTGCAATCATTTTTTTGTACAGGAAAATGAAATTCTTTTTCAATATCATGTTGAATTGCATCAAGAACGTTCTGTTCAAAATGCCCACAGGTGGATAATATAATGTATTGATTTGCCAAGTAATATTTCGCTACAATAATTTAATCTTGCTTGAGTGTATCTTAATCTTTTTCCAGTCCGAATTTTTTTATTTTGTTATAAAGTGTTACCCTGTCAACATTGAGTGCTTTGGCAGATCTGGAAATATTCCAGTTGTATTTTGTAAGGATCTGTTGAATATGCTTTTTCTCTAATTCAGTAAGACTTTCAATCGAATTATTGGGGATATCCCTTTCAATCGGCAAATCTTTAAGCTTTATTTTTTTCCCATTGCCAACAACAATGGCACGCTCTATCATATTTTCCAATTCCCTAACATTTCCGGGAAATTCGAACTGTTTTATTTGCCCCATTGTTGCATCATCAATGCTAATTATATCTTTACTCATTGAGGTGCAATATTGTCGAATAAAATGTTGCACCAGTAAAGGGATATCTTCAACCCGCTCTCTTAAAGGAGGGATGGCTATATTAACAACATTGAGCCGGTAAAAAAGGTCTTCTCTGAATTCTCCATTTTCAACCATGCTTTTCAGATCTTTATTGCTTGCACAGATTACCCTGAAATCAGAAGAAATTTCCTTGTTTCCACCCACCCTGACAAAGGTTTTTGATTCAAGTACGCGAAGCAGCTCAATTTGCATTTTTGAGGAGATAGTAGCAATCTCATCAAGGAATATTGTCCCGCCATCAGCCATTTCAAATCGTCCCTTCCGGTTAAAAGTGGCTCCTGTAAAAGCTCCTTTCTCATGCCCGAACAATTCACTTTCCAACAGACTTTCTGTAAGCGCTCCGCAATGTACTGTCACCAGGGGGAAATACTTCCTGGTTGAATTAGCATGTATGGCACGGGCTACAAGTTCTTTCCCGGTCCCACTTTCACCGGTGATTATTATTGAAGAATTTGAATGTGCAACACTTTCAACCTCTTTCAGTACAGTCTTCATTGCTTCACTTTCCCCAATCAGGTCATCTACATCTTCAAGAGATGTGATACGCTCTTTCAGGCTTTCGTTTTCTGCTTTCAGAGAAATTTGAGTGGCGGCATTGCGAATAAGGTGGGAGAGATCATCAGGATCAAATGGTTTTGTTACATAATCGTACGCTCCGTCTTTCAGTGCCTGGACCGCTGTATCTACAGAAGCAAATGCCGTCATTATTATGAAGACTGGCTCTTTATTCAGCGCTCTGATTCTGCGATGCATTTCCATCCCATCCATGCCTGGCATTTTTATGTCCGCAAGAATAATGTCATAGTCTTTAGCTTCAACCAAAGACAAAGCTACTTTAGCATTCTCAGCGGTTTCAACATTATAACCATCATCGATAAACCAGTTGTAGAGTGAATCTCTAACGGATTCTTCGTCATCAACAATTAAAATGGAAATTTGTGTATTCATGATAAATAATTATTCTTTAATCAGAGGAAGAATAATAGACATAGTAGTGCCTTTCCCCATTTCTGATTTGACATTAATTTTTCCTTTATGGTTTTGAATGATTCCGTGAACAATAGCTAAGCCCAAACCAATACCACTTGCATCTCTTTTTCTTGAGAAAAATGGCTCAAATATATTTGGAATATCATCGGGGGCAATGCCAGTGCCATTGTCAATCACCTCAACAACAATCAGGTCAGTAGCAGAATTGCTGGTTTTAATAATTATTTCACCATTATCGTGAATAGCTTCAGAGGCATTTACCAGCAGAGCCACAATGGCTTGTTTAATCTGGTTTGGACTACAAAAGACCATGTCAGAAACTGCTTCAAAGGATTTAACAAAACTGGCGTCTGCCATTTTTATGGAGTGAGTCATTAATTCGTACGTAGCATCCAATATATGGTGGAGTGACATGTTTTCGAAACCCTCCTGGTCTTTACGGGAGAAGTCCAGAAGCCCCTTTACAATATCCCCACACCTTTTGGTTTCACTTTCAACCAGACTCAAATGCTTGAAAATTGTTTCCTTTTTTGGGTGATCAAATTCATAACTAGCTAATTGCTTGTGAATAAGCTTAGTATAAACAAGAATGCCTGATAAAGGATTATTTATTTCATGAGCAACAGATGATGAAAGCTTACCCAGTGATGCAATTCTCTCTACGTGAACAAGTTCATTTTGCGCCTCGGAAAGCTCTTCGGATTTTCGCTGAACTTTATATTCCAATTGTTGTGACCAGTTTTGTAATTCCTTGGTGGTATTATCAATATTCTCAAGTAAATTATTAAACGCAAGGGACACCATTTTAAGATCCTCAACCAGGTTTGGTTTTATTTCCAGCCTAATATTCATATTTCCTTTGGAAAAGGCATCACTGGCCTGGATAATTGAATATAATGGATCCTTAATCCTTTTCCTGGTAAAGACGATCAGGATAAGCCCGAGAAGCAATGTAATGAAGAATGCGATCAGGATGAAGTCCGTTGATGATTTATTTACTACATTATCCATTTCATCCAATGGCATTTTTATGATGAGGGACCCCAGAACTTCGTCAGTTTCCGTATGAAAGTGACAGTTAGCGGTGTAGCATGATTGCTCATTTAGAATAGGTGTTCGGATTACTAAATGACGGATGTTGCCATTGTTTGAAAATATTCCACAATCAGTAGTGTCTCCAATGATTAGAGATGCTTTTTCTTTATATGAGAACATTTCCCTGATGTCGGGGTGACATACAATACAGTTTGGATCGTTTCTTTCTTCGACATTATTTATCAAAGAGGTATATGCTAACTGGTCCAGGTCATCATACATATTTACCTGTCCGATTCCCGACATAGTACTGATAACATCCATGGTGCGTTGTAACATCGCTTTGTCATTCTCAAGCATCGAATAGTATAGCGATCCTTCAACAATAGAACTTATGTTATCGGCATTTTGCTGCAGGGTTTTATTGAAGAAGGATGCGTAGAAAGTCCTGAATACAATATTCAAGAGAATGAACAGAATTAGAAAAGAGCCGGAGATAAGCAGGACAACATTTCCGTAAATTGAAGAACGAAGGCCAATGAAGGTTCGAAAAAAGTCTGTAATTCGATTTTTTCGAAATGATAGTTTCTTCTTCGAGCTCATTTTCTTTACCTGTATTAGGAAAATTTTTATCCTGAAGATAGTCATTACAAAATTGTATTGATATCTCCAGAAAAAACCACATTAATAAATGAACTTAATCACACCTGAGTGTGATTAAGTTCACACTCAGGTGTGATAAAAATAAGGTGATGTAAAAATCACCTTATATTCAATATTTCTTCCTATTGTTTCAAATAAGATTTCTGGAAATCATTCCAAATATCTGTTGATAAGCCAGCAAGGGGAAAGTCAATTAATTCGCCCCCTTCTTGCAGAACCACCTCACTTGATGAAGGGTTGTTCTTTTTCAGGGAGAAAGCGATGAAATCCTTGAATCTTTCTATTTCATTTTGAAACCATTTCGGGGCGCTGTCTGCCAGGATATATTCTTTGGTTTCTTCAATCCAGTTATTCGGCTTTATCTTAATAAACCATCCTTTATTATAGGGGTCTCTGTTAAGAAGCTCCGGTTGGCTAATCAATTGTTCATTTATGAAAGCAACTTCTCCTGACAAGGTTGATGTAATTTCAAGCATTTTCTCATCTTGATATATCTCAGCAATCTTATCCCCTACGTTTATTTTGTCTCCCGGATTCAGTGTCTGTTTTATTTTTACAGGACCGGTCAGGTGAACCAACAGGTCATCAATTCCTGTTTTAGCATATCCCTCAGGCTCGAGGTAGGTCCAGGTATGATTTTTACTGTAGAATATTCCCCTTGGGATACGCAGGATTTTATCATTTAAATATCCAATGGCGCTATTGATGCTCTCCTTAACTTTTATCGGTCTGTTTATCAGGTACCAGAAAACGATGATTAGTAGGAGAAAAGCAATGACAATGATATATTCAATTCCCTTTGTTTCGAATATATTGGTATAAGTAAATTCGTCCATGATAATTATTTTTATTAATGATTATTTTTTGCCCAAGCTGGTGATTCCCTTAGCACAGGTAATCGGCGAACTACCCATCTGAAAATCCAGATTTCTACAAATAGCACGGTCAGCGTTACTACAATTTCCATCCATGAGGGAACATAGTGAGTAGCGGCATCCCAACGGAACCCTATAACTGTAATGTTTAGTCTGTTCAGGATGATGCCAATCATAGTTACCACAGAAGCTATTTTTATAAGAGTAATATTATGTTTTCTGAAACTGTAGAAGTACAGAATCATTGGCAGCAAAACAAAGCCAATCATTTCTGTAAGATACCAGTAACCCATTGGGGAGTTCAAATGGTTCCAATGTTTGCCGTGTACGAATGTTAATATCTGCAGGAAGAAATAAGCAAACATTGTTACTGCACAAATTTTAGCGAGATTATGCAGGATCTTATTGTGTTGCTTATGATTTTTCTCACTTACCTGGTCTGAGAAAACGCGCTGGCTGATGGATCCTTCGAATATGACCATTGATAAACCAGCAAAAATACTCGACACGAAGAAAAGGACGGGTATAAACTCAGTATACCATAGGGGGTGTATTTTTTCTTTTGCCATCAGATAGAGGGCTCCCAAACCAGATTGATGCAGGGTAGAGAGCGTGATGCCGAGAATAACGGCACCGAGGGTCATTCCTGAAAGGATTTTATGGGCCCTTTTAGCACCGATCCATTCAGCTATGGCTGGAGAAAACTCTACTAACTGTGCGAGCATATAGAGGAGGAAATGCCACGCCACAAGGAAGAGTACCGAACTAACACCAAAATTATTTCCTATAATTGGATTGATAACATTCCAGGGCTTTCCAAGGTCCAGGAGAAGCGCTCCTGCATAAAACACATATGCGAGGAAACCATTCAAAACTGTGATCCGAACAATAGATTTGTATTCTTTCAGGTTCAGGATGTAAACCATGAATGTAATAACGTAGGCCCCTCCAGCAAACGCTACCCCGGTAACCACATCGAAGCCGATCCAAAGACCCCATGGCACTTCCTGGGTCAGATTTGTCACAGAACCAATTCCTTTAGCAAATCTTATGACAATTATTACAATTCCTAAAAGGACAATAGGTGCTGAGATGATATTGAAAGGAGTAAATATTTTTGCCTTAGGTTTTAGTTCATATTTTAAAAAACTCCAGATTGATTGACCGGCTCTATCGGCAGGTATTGTTTTTGTATTACTCATTTTCAATTTCTTCTAGTTTATTGTTTTTACTTGCTTTGTGTAGTCCCAGGAGCATTGCAGGCCATAAAACGAAGATGGTAGGAACACTATAGAGAAATCCTTTAGTCAACTCGGGATATGGTTTTTTCTGGATATTGGTATTCATCCCAATTTCTTCAAAAGGAACTGGTGACAGATATAAATACCCGGTTCCACCAGCTTCATGTTCACCATAAATCTCTCCATAGTAATCATCAGGAGATTCAGCAATCCTTCTTCTCGCTTCAACAATTAATTCCCGACGTGTACCAAATGTCAGCGCTTCAGCAGGACAATCTGATACACAAGCAGGTAGTTCTCCTTCGATTATTCGATCGTAGCACATATTGCATTTTTCTATCTTCGGATTGGGGCTGTTGAATTCAAACTTTGGCATATCAAACGGACAGGAGACCATGCAATAACGACAACCCATGCATTTTTTCTCCCTCCAGATAACCGGGCCTTCTTCTGTTTTATGCATTGCTTCAGTTAAACATGCTGAGGCACAGGCAGGCTGGTTGCATTGCATGCATTGAGTTTTAACATACACTTCCCCTTTTGAGGTATCGTATACATTTATTATCGTCCGCCTGGTTTCATTGGTTTTTCTTACCGTTCCAACTTCTGCCCATTCCTCAGGATCCGGCTCAGGCAAGCCATTTGCAGAGGCGCAAGCCATCTCACAACTTTGACAGCCAACGCATCGTGTTGAATCATATAAGATAGCGTAGAACTCTTTATCTGATTTAGGTTTTGGTACTGCTTTAAGCTGTTTCCCAGTACCAAGGGAGACGCCTGTAATTCCAAGCACTTTTAGAAAATTTCTTCGATTTACACTCATAGTAATTGTTGTGTTTAGAGGTAGTTGTTATTAGTCAATAAATTGATTTTGAAATTCTTCCCAGGTTAATGGACCCGCTTCACTCAGGGGGTAATTCTTTATTTCCCCCCCGTCTTGCAATACCATTATCGGTAATTTGTGCTCTTTGTTCTTGCAGCAGTTGGCCAGGAAATCTTTTAAGCGAACAAATTCTCTATCGAGCCATTCAGTGTATTCCAGACCCATCATAAATGATCCGATTTCTGACAACCAGCTTAGAGGTTCAATGGTATAAACCCAGCCATCTGTATATGGATTCCTGTTTATCAAAGCTGTGTCTTCGAAAAGCAATGAGTTAGTTTTAACAATGGTTCCGGTAACCGGAGATTTAATATCCAGCTGTTTGCCTTTCTGAATTATAGAGTAAACAACTTCTCCTTCTTTAATTCTTTGGCCGGGCTCTTTTAATTTTATATTTGTCAGTGGTCCTGTTACTTTGGATAAAAAATCATCGATACCGATCCTGACAAAGCCATCTTTTTCCATGAAGGCCCAGGAATGTGATTTGCTGAAGAAAATTCCGGAGGGCACCTGGATGGATTCTCCATCAAGCACACTTGATTTAGGACCGGAGATTTCTTTTTTCAGGGCGGAATCTTTCTTCATTCCCTTTATAAGGACAACAAGGAATATAAATACTAACAACAAAAGCGAGATGACAATTACCACTCCGTAATTACCTCCCGGAGCAACAGGTTTTTCAATGGTATATGTGGGAGAGCCATAAATGCTGGCGATCTTTGTTTTCCTTTCACTTTCTAATAGGGCGATGTATCCATTTGCCGCCACGCCCTCTTGTCCATCGCTAATGATCCATTCCAGGAATGCTTGTTCACTGACATTTGTAGGCCGATCAGCGGCAATAGAGTAAATATTGTAAGTAAGTGCTTTGGGATACTTCCCAATCCATACTCCCCGGGCAAAACTTTGCAGATTAGAATATATGTTTTCGAAATTGTCTATCGTTCCATTGTTGTTTGCGTCAATTGGTATCAATGCTACCCCGGCAATAAAACCGGTTTGCTCCATATTCAGAATATCTGCCAGGTGGCAAAATCCGATGCAATGTTTGTCCTTTTGAATAGCAAGAAGTAATTCTTCTTTTGATAGAATAGAGAGTCCCTTCATTGCATTTGTTTCAGCGTCCAGGAACATGGCAATCTGGCTTAATTCATTATTCTTGTTTGTAGCATATATTGTACCTGTTTCCCTGGCGATCATAGTTTTCAGCAAATCACGTGAAACACCTGACTCCATCATCTTTTCAAGTAGTGGATTTTCGGCATTTGTGATTGGAACCAACACATCTCTTCCAACCGGGAGTTTCCAGGTTGAGGAATGATTTAAGGACGCAAGTTGGTGAGCAGTAAGAAAACCGAGTGATTTTCCTGTTAATACCTTAGCAGTGATTTGATCCCCTGAAAAGGAATTTACTTCAACAGTGATGTTTTCTTGAGCAAGATTGTAGTTATCTGCCCATAATGATACCATGGGATACAAACTAGTGGAAGTCCAAACATGCAGAGATTCTTCCTTGACATCCTGGGATGACTCATCTACACAATAATACGCTTTCGCAGATACCTGTACAGTAACCAGGAGAAGCAGTATCATTACCTTATTCAACAATGCTTTTTTTGTCATTTCAATTTACGTTAATGTTTGGACGACTATTTACAAATAAGGTGCCAAACATACGTAAACATCAGAAAATCAGGATGTAATGAGAGTTGTGTGAGTTTTCATTCTTTCATCAACTGTAGAAAAATTCAACAGTCATTCGTGACATAAAAATTTAACATGCAGTAAATGAGACGAATAGATTGTGTGTTGAAAAATTCAACAGGTGTAAAGAATTTCAACAGTGGGATGAAGGCGCCTAGTATAAAGTGCTAAAAAACAGCGCTTAAAAAAAGGGCTTCTAATAAAAGCCCTTTTTTTGAAAGTTTATGTAAACAGGAATTACTGTAATGCGAAGACAATGGGTATTTTGAAGACTACATTAGCAGCTTTCCCATCTTGTTTGCCAGGGATCAGGTCAGGAATTGTTTCAACTACTCTCACACCTTCGTCCTTTAAAAGCTGAATGTATTTTTCATCAGGAATAGAATCAGTATCGTTGAAAGGTTTGTAAGCGACAACAACGACTTCATCTATTTCGCCTGATTCAGTTTTTTCAGGAGGTAATTGAGAAGGATCAGGAATGACTACATCACCTGTTTTTGTAACCAGAAAGTAAACATAAACTCTTCCCTGGACGTTGTTTTCAATTGCCTCTTGAGGATAGGTAAGATTTTGAGCAATATATTTCCTTATCTCTAAAAGCATATCTCCACCACCCACCCAGGCAGGCATTTCTTCTACGGTATAATAAATCTGCTCCTCTTTTGGCGTGTTTTCAACCTGGCTCTCAGCTTTTTTGCTTTCGTTGTTGCAGGAAATAAAGAAAAAGAGAATGAGGGCTGCCGGGATAAGCAGTAAGCTTTTCCAGGTACTTCCTTTTCTATAATTTTTGTTTAGCATAATGATTCTGTTTTTGATTTGACTACTAAATTGATTTGATATTGAAGTGTTTCCGATGTATTGATTCAGAATTGATAATTGGTAGCTAACCTTATCGGTTCCGAAAGTAATTACCCTATTGTCGGCCTGGTACTCATGGTTAGTGATAACTGCACGACGAAACATCCACATAAGGGGGTTTATCCATGAAAGAGCAAGTAAAAACTCTGCAAAAACACGGTCAACAGAGTGTATTAAATTTACATGATGTTTTTCATGCTGGATGATATGATCCCTGTTTTTTTCATTTAATTGTTCAGGATCGATAAATACCAGGTTGAAGAATGAGCTGGCATGTAATTTTTGGCTAATTCTCACCTTTGTTCCTGAAATGAATGTTCTTTTTGACTTCACTGCATGAACGAAAACTTTTATGAATAAGAAAATAATTCTCGCCAGGAACAACAATGAGATAGATAGATAAGTATAGCTTAATATTTTTAGGATATTAAATCCGGAGTAAGGCAATAGTTCTTCGGACCCGGCTTTTATGATTATCTCGTCCAACGAGATAATTACAGCAGAAAAACTTGTTATATTGTTTCCAGGGGAGATGTGTAAAAAAGGAAACACAAGAGAAATAAGCATGCCAACAAATAGAAAAGCCCGCCTGGTGCTAAAGTTTGAATCCTCTCTGAATACCAATAAATATAGAAGGTAAATAACCGTTAATGTGATATTCAGCTCCAATATGTATGCAATGATACTATTCATGGCGGTTCGAATTTTTTTTGATTTCTTCTAATAAACGAATCATTTCATCTGCCTCTTTCATATCCATATTTTTATTAGCACTGAACTGAGACAACACCTGTTTCATGGAATTATTAAAATAATCTTTCATCAAATAAGAAAACCTTTCATCACGGTATTGATCTTTTTCTACAATAGGGAAGTATCTGTGAGATTTTCCAAATTCTTCATGACCAACAAAACCTTTCTTCTCCAAAATTCTTACAATGGTAGATACCGTATTATATGCTGGCTTAGGTTCCGGAAAGTGTGGGAGCAATTCTTTGACAAAAGCAGTCCCTTCATTCCAGAGTATCTGCATTACCTGTTCTTCAGCCCGTGTAAGTTCTTTCATCTTCGAAATCTTGTTTTGCAAACATAAAACTAAAATCTTAGTTCACCAACTAAAAAGTTAGTTATTATATAAACGGGTTTATATAGTTGGCTATTGTATAAGATGAGAAATAATTTTTAGTGTTCCCAAAAAACATAGTAGTACAAGGAATTACATACTATTTTAATGAACGAAGGTCCCCTAAAGGGCAGAAGTCCTGTAACAGGCAATTATTCCCTAACAAACCCGATTTTAAGAGAGTTGTTCCTAACAAAATTAACAAAGCACGTACAAATTGAAAGTTCAAACATGATCTTATTGATTTATTAAATATCCTCTTTTGTTTTTACTGCTTGTATCACAATAGGATAGCATTATGTGGCCATCTTTTAATTTAGATTTAATAATAATTCCCGCATTCTTACAAAAAACGTTCATTTAGTGTTAAAATAATAACAATTATATTATATATTTAGCATATATTGTTGTGAAAAAAATAACATAAAGCTTTTAAACATCCTTAAATCAATAACATAACTACAATTTATTAACTAATAACGGCTATGATTAAAGAAAATGAATTGGTGAAAGAGCTTGCTAACAAGCATGGCAGACGAAGAGACAGCTTGCTTCCCATACTTCAGGATATCGTTGTAGAGAACAATTATTTGTCTGACGATGTAATGGTTGATGTAGCACGGGAATTAGATATTTCTGCTGCCGATGTCTACGGAACGGCTACTTTTTATACTTTCCTGGAAACCACACCTAGAGGAAAGTATGTTATCCGCATCTGCAAAACAATTTCCTGTTCTATGAAGGGAAAAAATCAGATTCTTCAGACCATTGAGGAAATGCTGAAGATTAAATTGGGAGAGACATCTGCAGATAGAAAATTCAGCTTGCTGGAGACCAATTGCATTGGCTGGTGCCATAAAGCCCCGGCCATGTTGATAAACGATACTCCTTATACTGAATTAACTACTACCAAGGTTACGGAGATACTTCAAATGTACATTAAGAAGAAATAGCTAACTGGAAACTACCAACAAATGAAAAATATACCAATTAAACGAGTCGATCTGATTTTTGAAGAGGTTACCTGTAGGGAAATGGTACAAAAAGTATTTAAGACTGATCCTGATGAAATCCTCCAGCAGATCCTTGATTCAGGATTGAAAGGCAGGGGGGGGGCAGGATTTCCAACCGGAATGAAATGGAAGTTTGCAGCTGATGAGCCGAGTAATGAGAAATACATTATATGTAATGCTGATGAAGGGGAACCGGGAACGTTTAAAGATCGTCAGATTCTCTCTGATGTTCCTGAGAAAGTATTTTGCGGAATGGCAATTGCCTCAAGAGTAATAGGGGCAACTATGGGTTATATATACTTGAGGGGAGAATATAAGTTTCTATTGCCTTTACTGGATGAAAAGCTGATCATTTTTCACGAATTAATGAAGGAGATGAATCAGGACTTTCATATCAAAATACGGTTGGGTAGTGGCGCTTATATCTGCGGAGAAGAAAGCGCTCTTTTTGAATCCATTGAAGGAAAGCGTGGAGAGCCAAGAAATAAACCGCCTTATCCGACTACCTCCGGATTGTTTGGTAAGCCAACATGTATAAACAATGTTGAAACACTGGTTCATACAGTAATGATATTAAAGTATGGTCCTGAACATTTCAGGGAACTTGGAACCAAAGATTCCAGGGGATCAAAAGTATTCTCTGTCTCCGGGGATACGCCTAAGGCAGGAATTTTTGAACTTGAATTAGGGATGAGCGTTAGTGATTTTGTCGATGAATTTGGAGATGGAGATACCAAGTCTGTGCAGGTAGGAGGCGCCTCTGGTTTTTGTGTACCCAGGAAAAAATTCGAAGAAACCATCATTGGATTTGAAGGAGTACCTACAGGAGGATCCATGAAACTGTTCAACAGTTCGCGCTCAATGTATAATGTACTTCACAATTACCTTGACTTTTTTACTGAAGAGTCTTGTGGTCAATGTACACCTTGTCGAGTTGGTTGTCAGCAGTTATTAAAGGGTATTGAAGCGGTGAAAAAAGGTGAGAAAAATTCTCGCTACCTGGACGAACTGGTCAAGCTGGCATCTACAATGAAGATTGCATCAAAATGTGGATTGGGCCAATCAGTTGGAAATGCCTTTAGCTCCATTGTAGAGAATTTCAGAGAAGAGATTATATATTAAAATATTCTATCGTAAACCGATTAATCATGATAAATCTATGTATAAACGGTCTTTTAGTTAAAGTTCCTAAGGGAACAACGATACTGGATGCCGCTAAAAAATTAAATTTCAAAATTCCGGTACTTTGTCATCACGACGACTTATGCGTAGCAGGGAATTGCAGGGTATGCGTTGTTGAACAACTTGGAGGAAAAGCTTTGTTGGCTGCCTGCGCTACACCGGTTGCAGAAGGAATGCAGATATTAACGAATTCTCTAAAAGTTCGAACTGCCAGAAAGCATGTGATCGAGCTATTGTTATCAGAGCATAATGCCGACTGTACAAAATGTTATAAGAACGGAAATTGTGAATTACAGGACCTCTCTAATGAATTTAGTGTTGGCGACCATATTTTCCTTGATCTTATCCATCATAAGGAATATACTATTGATAAATTTTCATCATCAATTCAGAAAGATGACAGCAAATGTATTCGTTGCCAGAGATGCGTGAGAACATGTGAGCAACTTCAGGGGGTGAATGCATTGTGTGTCGCATTTAAAGGTTCAGAACAAAAAATAAGCACATTTATGAATCACTCGATGGCTGAGGTGATTTGTACCAATTGTGGTCAGTGTGTCAATCGCTGTCCAACAGGGGCCCTGGTTGAAAGAAACTACCTGGATGATGTATGGGATGCTATCACGAACCCGGAACTCCATGTTGTGGTTCAAACCGCACCTGCTGTAAGGGTTGGTTTAGGAGAAGACCTTGGAATACCTCCGGGAGAGAGAGTTACAGGAAAAATGGTTGCTGCATTGAAACGGCTTGGATTTGATTCGGTTCTTGACACTGACTTTACCGCAGACCTTACCATAATGGAGGAAGGAACAGAATTATTGACAAGACTGAAGCAAGCACTGGTTCATAAGGATAAAAATGTTGCATTACCGATGACAACATCATGTTCTCCGGGCTGGGTAAAGTTTGTGGAACATACTTTTCCTGAGTTCTTACCCAATGTTTCTACCTGCAAGTCTCCGCAGCAAATGTTTGGAGCCCTTGCAAAAACATATTATGCAGAGAAACGTGGATTAGATCCAGCCAAGGTGGTAAGCGTTTCAATCATGCCTTGTACGGCTAAAAAATATGAGGCAGACAGGCCAGAGATGAGATCAAGTGGATATAAAGATGTTGATTTTGTTCTTACAACACGAGAACTTGCCAGAATGATAAGACAAGCAGGTGTAGATTTCAAGAGGTTGAAGGAGGATAAGTTTGACCGCTTAATGGGATCTTCTTCAGGAGCTGGTGTTATTTTTGGTGTAACAGGTGGCGTGATGGAAGCAGCACTTAGAACAGCGTACGAAATTGTAACCGGACGCGAAGTTCCGTTCGAAAATCTGAATATTACACCAGTGAGAGGATTTGAAGGAATCAAACAGGCATCTGTGGTAATAGAAGGTTGTAAGGAAGAGTGGAAATTTCTCGAAGGAGTAGAACTAAAATGTGCAGTTGCACACGGGCTGTCAAATGCCAGAGAAGTTATGCAAGCAGTTAAAGATGGCACAATAGATGTTCATTTTATAGAAATAATGGCCTGTCCGGGTGGATGCCTGGGAGGTGGTGGACAACCAATCCCCACCAACCAAAAAATCAGGGAAAAGAGAGCGGCAGCAATCTATGAAGAGGATATGGATTTAAGCATCAGAAAATCTCATGAGAATCCAGAGATAATTCAAATTTATAAGGAATTCCTGGGAGAACCGCTGGGACATAAGTCGCATGAATTGCTTCATACCCATTACAGGGAAAGACCGAGGTATTAGATTTGTGCATATACGCAATGAAAAAGGAGTCTCTCAACCTTCTACTCAAACAACTCCATTACCTGTGGTTGCATGAGGGCCCAGATTGAGTAGACTCCTTTTGCAGTACCAATGGGAATATTCAGGCAATTGATAGCCGAAATTACCAGCATAAATACTCGTCCCCATTGTTTATAGGTGAACAATACCAGGCCGGCAAGGATATCAATACCACCGAAGAAAAAGACCAATAAAGGGAGAAATGTGCTGATATAGTTCATAACTAAGGTGCCAACTTCATCGAATTCTTCAACAAATCCACCCGCAAAATTCAGGACTATAAAAATGATGATACCTCCAACAACTGTTAAAGCGCCAAGACCAATATGTAAGGCAGCTACAAGGGTTACGTGACTTTTGGGATTCTTAATTTCCATAACGTTTTTTGTTTTACAAGGTACGATGCCGGCTTATAAAACACAAGCGAAGGGAGTACTTTCTTTGAAACGAACTTTAAATTATACCTGCTCATATAATTCGAGGAACTCATAAGCGTTTCCCACCCAATCAAGATACTTTACTAAATCAGCAAAGGAAATAACCAGCGAGGCCGTATTGATATTTGGGTGAAAACTAATTTTTTCTGATTGCAGAAGATTTTTATCCAAAAATAGATGAACATGGTTTTCCGTATCATTAATTAATCCAAAGGGAGAAACCGATCCGGCTTGAACACCCAGGAATATATCCATTCGTTTTTGAGAAGCAAAAGAGATTTTACCCTGTTTTAGGCGCTTTTCAAGATCGTGTATATCCAGGGCGTGATTTGATTCAAGGATAACCAGGTAATGCTTGTTTCCTTTGTGGTTCCTGAAAAACAGGTTTTTACAATGTGTTGAATCAATATCTTTCCAAACCTCCATTGCTATTTCGATAGTAGGTAGTGGTTGGTGCTCATAAATATCATACGAAATCGACAGCTCATTCAGCACTTGCAGTACTTTTTCTTTTTCAGACATACGCATAAAATAAAATTCATCCTAAAGATAATTTTATTATTGTTTTGAGTTTTTGTCAACTTTAGATTTTTTGATTTCAGTGCATGAAAAATGAGTTGAAGATCGTTTCAGGGTCCCTTGTCTTTGGGATGGTTCCTTCCCTTTGACCCGGAGTCATGGAATTTAAGTTTGATATAGATGGAGAGGTGACGTGGTGGGCGATATAACAGTTGGCAGTAGGCAGTTCGTGGTAGCCAGTAGGCAGCAAACTATTTTCCTAAAAGGTTGGTCAGTTGTACACGGTTTTTTACACCGGTTTTCAGGAAAATATGATAAATATGGTCTTTTACTGTTTGTACGGAGATGAATAAGGAGTCACTGATTTCCTGGTTCGTCATTCCCTTGCAAATCAACTCAATAACCTCAGTTTCCCTGTTCGAGATTTTATATTTCTCAATGATGGAATTCATTTTATCCAGGAAAGATTCGTCTTCCACATTGTCAACATAATAATTTTGGAGATAAATATTCAGAAACAGTACCGGAACCACGTGAAAACCCATAAACCCCAGGACGAAGAGAAGTCCAAAAAAGGGATTTGCCAGGGATAGATTTAATGTCACAACAGTAAATACAAGAATAAAGCCATATATAGAATAGAACCATCGGTAAGCTTTTCGACGGTTAATATCTTTAATTTTCCTGGTTCTTACTACCAGGTAAAGAATTCCAAAAACAAAAACCAAAGTATGTATCCCGGAAAATATATAAATGATTTCTTTCAGATCAGGATGAAAACTTATCGATCCAATGGATTCGTCATATACACCAAAGAAAATATATGAGGCGAATAACAGTAACGTAATAGTAAAATAGATTAAAGCAAAAGGCGCGCTGAGTGTTTTTTGAAAAAGCTCCCGGGTAAGGCGAAGAAACATATACCAGGCCAGGATGAGAAAAGGAATACCCAGGACCAGCAGGAAACTTGCAGCAGATTGCACCGTCTCTTCAGCAATTTTATGATCTCTAAGAAGAAATTGAATGGCTTGAGAACCAATGATGCTATAGACGCCAAAAACATAGGTAAAAATAATGAAGTAGAAATAGCTGGAAAGGTAGGCCAATAAATATTTTTTCATCAGCCGGTTGCAAATAAATATTGCCAGCGCCCCCGCCATAAGGGTGAATGCAATTACAAATATGCTGAGTCGTGGGTGCATTTTCCAGATTTATTATGCAAAATACGATAAAAGGTTTTATTCACGAACAGCGCAAGGCAGATTCCTACTAAAGTATTCTCCTTTTATCTGTTCCTACTAAAGTCGGAATTTTTATTTTCCTACTAAAGTCGCTAAAATACGACAAATGACCGGCTTAATTTTACAATCAAATTAAAACGCAGAAAAATGGAAATCTTAAACAACGTAAAGAAAAAACTTAATCCCAATGCCGGTGATGCTTATGGAGCCGGATGGGATATTATGTGGAAAGTATTTATTAATCTACTGGTTGTATCATTGGTATATGGCTTTATTTCCAGTCCTACCGCAGCGTTTCAATGGCAGGGTGATAATGGATTCGAGTGGTTTATGGCTCCCCTGCTATTCTTTGCTATTGCCTTTGGAGTATTTGTATCCGCTCCTATTGGCTATAGTGTCAAATGGGTATTCCTTAAAGCTGTAAGGGGTGAACAAATTGAAATTAAAGATATGTTTTCCGTATTTCAGAGAAATTATTGGAATGCCGTTTTAGGAAATGTGATTGTTGGTATTATTGTAGGTCTCGGGATTGTAATGTTAATTGTGCCGGGTATCATATTTGCCTGCCGACTCGCCTTTGTTCCCTATTTGATTATTGATAGAGAGATGGAGGTTATGGAGGCATTAAATAAAAGTTGGCAAATGACAAAAGGATATGGTTGGACGATATTCTTTATGGCCTTCCTGGCATTTTGGATTGTAATTCTTGGTCTTCTGGCATTGATTTTCGGTGTAATAATATCAAGCATCTGGATCTCCACAGCATTTGCAGCAATGTACCAGGCGGTGGTTGAACAGGATGAACCTTTTCAGGACGCCGTTGTAGCATAGAATTATATCTCTTTTGTGTAAAAAAGGGGGAGCTGTTTCAGCCCCCTTTTTTATTCCCAAACATTTTATACTTTTGTGGTTGAAGGGGCATTAGCTCAGTTGGTTTAGAGCGCTACCTTGACAGGGTAGAAGTCACTGGTTCGAATCCAGTATGCCCCACAATCCAAACCCCACACCTGGATCACTGACCAGAGGGAAGTAATCCCTTCCCCCCGTCTATCCTTCCTTCCCCCATTCCTCATTACCAAAAATCCTTGATATATTTGTCTTCCAAAATCAACCAGACGATTTACCTTATATGACAATAGCGGGTACAGAAGTGAAAGCCGGAATCTTGAGCCAAAAATGGATCAAGGCAGCTGTGATTGGTAGTATATGGGCGGCCATTGAGATCATTGCAGGCAGTTTTTTGCATAACCTGAGGGTTCCATTTTCAGGAACGATACTCTCCATGGTAGCTGTTTTTATGTTGGTTGCCTTTAGCATGCACTGGCCGGATCGCGGCATCATTATCAGGGCTGGTATTATTGCAGCTCTCATGAAATCTATCTCTCCAAGCGCTGTTATTTTTGGCCCGATGGTGGCGATCTTCATGGAAGGAGTAATTCTTGAATTCATATGGCTCCTGCTTGGGCGCAATTTATTTGGATTTATACTTGGTGGAATGCTGGCTGTTTCCTGGGCCCTGGTACAAAAAGTATTGACCCTCCTCTTACTTTATGGCTTCGATCTTGTAAAGATTGCTGATGTTTTTTACCAGTTCCTGGTTATCAAAACCGGATTGGAAGAAATTAGTCCCATGTACCTGGTTCTGCTTGTTATAGTTCTCTATTATATTGCTGGAATGTTAGCTGCAGTGATGGGCTATTTCTCTTATAAACGGGTTCAATCTAAATCATATACAAGCACCGCAGCCGTTCATATTGAACAAGCTAATGATCCTTTTGGAAACAGGCAGGATGAACAAAAGTATACTTTTGTTAATCTTATACTTTTACTCCTGGTTCTGGCAGCATCCTTATACTTTCTGAATGTTGGTATGCATATCCCTGCATTGATCCTTGGTATTGGATTGATTACATATGTAGTGATTCGTTATAAACGATCGATTCGAAATTTGAAAAAAGTTTCAATTTGGATACAGGTTCTGTTGATTACTTTGCTCGCAACATTACTATGGGAATGGATTAATACAGGGGAGTTTTTTACAATGAATGGTTTCATTATTGGGCTTGAAATTAATTTCAGGGCCATGATAATCATCTTTAGCTTTTCGGCTATTAGTGTAGAATTAAGAAATCCCATCGTTAAGAGTCTGTTATATCGAAACGGGTTTGCTAATTTATACAAAGCCATCACCCTGGCTTTTTCCTCTTTGCCACTTATCATTGAAAGGTTGCCCCAGAGCAAAAGCTTTTTCAAAAAGAAGAAAAATACACTGGGCCTGATTTTTAACCTGGCTGAAGATCTGCTCATGTATATGGATAAAGAGCATGTTTGTCATGATAATATATTTATGATTACCGGAAAAGTTCACAGCGGCAAATCAACTTATGTTAATGAGTTTGTTGCGGAATGCCGGGAGAACAAGATTGATGTAAGTGGATTTATTGCCTCTGGAACTTTTAAGAATAACAAAAGAGATAGTTTTCACCTGACAGATATCTCAACTGGTGAATCTTTTTTATTGGGATCAAGGACAAAGAAGAAAAATTGGATAAAACACAGGGACTTCTATTTTAATCCTGATTCATTTAAGCGGGGAGAGGAAATTCTTACTGATGGATTAAGCAGGAAGACTGCATTGATCGTATTGGATGAATTGGGCCCCATGGAATTGGCAGGGAAGGGATGGAGCGAGGCGCTTATGTTGTTAGATAAGAATTATGATATTATCCAGGTTTGGGTAGTGAGAGAGCGAATTATAAAGGAGGTGAAAGATCGTTGGCATATTCCTGAAAGGCACATTTTTTCAATAGAATCGACTACCTTTAAAAAGCTTTTAAGTCAGATCGGAAAACAACAATCAAAGCTGTAAAGAATATGATTGCTCCAAAGATAACCGGGATATTGCTCGCCGGAGGAAAAAGCAGCCGGATGGGACGTGAGAAGGGAAATATCCTGGTTGGGAAAAAATATTTGTACCAGTATCCTTTGGCAGTTTTAGAGTCGCTGTGTGATGAAATTTTGATCAGTACCTGTAAGGAGATGAAAACAGAGAAGGAGTATGAACAAGTGTGTGATGAGATACCCAATATCGGGCCAATGGGAGGAATCTACTCTTGCTTGAAGAAATCTTCAAACGAAATAAATATTGTTTTATCATATGACCTTCCTTATGCCAATGAAGGTTTATTTATGGAGTTATTAAAACATACCGAAAGTGCAGATCTTATTTTGCCAGCATTCCCTGAAGACCGACTGCAACCGCTATGTGGAATATATAAGAAAATTACGACCAATGTTCTGCAAAATCGAATAGACCAAAAGATATACGCGATGCATAAAATAACGCCCTATATTAACACAGAAGTTGTAATTATCGAGGAGAATATGCCATTTTTTCATCCAAACCTTTTTATGAATATCAATGACCAATCAGATTTGAGTCAACTGGCATCGGAATTGTCTTGAAATAATTTTACAGGGTCGTTTTTAGCAAAATCTGCCAGCCACCGCTAATTTATCTTCATTTTAAATAGCGTTAACAATCAGAAAAACAGAAAGTTAATAAATATCTACATATTTAAATTAGTTTGATGTGATAAAAAACACAACGCTGCTTTTTATAATTTAATATTTTCGCATTCCTATTTATTTTTAAGACATTAAAACTTAATATAAACAATGGCAAGTCGAAGGGACTTTATCAGGATTTCAGGCCTGGGTTTAGGAGCAGTGGCGATCAGCGCTTCAGGATACGGGGTTGTTAATACTATTGCTGGAAATCCACTTAAACCTTCTGAATTGAAGATTGACACATCGCGTACTCCAACATATTGTGAAATATGTTTCTGGAAATGTGCAGGATGGGTATACAAAAATGAAGAGGGCAAGATTTGGAAAGTCATTGGAAATGACGATGATCAACATAGCAATGGTCGATTCTGTCCACGCGGAACCGGTGGCCCTGGAATGTATTATGATGAAGATCGCCTTAAGACTCCCCTGATTAGAACCGAAGAGAGAGGAAAGCAGGTATTTCGCGAAGCCAGCTGGGACGAAGCATTCGAATATATCGCTGATAAAATGAAAGCGATAGCTGAAGAGCATGGTCCGGAATGTATGGCTTTGCTTACCCACGGATCAGGAGGAAAATATTTTGGCGACCTGATAAAGGCATTTGGATCTTCCAGTATTGCCGCTCCATCCTATGCCCAGTGTCGTGGTCCAAGGGAAGTAGCTTTCCAGACCACCTACGGAGAGGGTGTCGGAAGTCCTGAAAGAATCGATATCAGAGATACAGATTGCCTGGTTCTGATAGGTTCTCATTTAGGAGAAAACATGCACAATGGACAGGTGCAGGAAATGTCTGATGCTATTGATAAAGGAGCATCCATTATTACGGTTGATCCACGATTCAGCATTGCTGCCAGCAAATCGAAATATTGGTTGCCTATTAAACCGGCAACAGACCTTGCCTTGCTGCTTTCCTGGATTCATGTGTTGATTTATGAGGAGTCATACGATGTAGACTATGTGGAGAAATATACCTATGGTTTTGACCAGCTGAAGGAACATGTGAAGACTATGACTCCCGAATGGGCCTATGGAATAACAACAATTTCACCAGATCTGATCCGTAAATCTGCCAAAGAAATGGCCGATGCTTCTCCAGCTGTTATAATTCACCCGGGCAGACATGTTACCTGGTATGGAGACGATACGCAAAGAGTAAGAGCTGTTGCAATTTTGAATGCATTATTGGGTTCATGGGGAAGAAGAGGAGGATTCTATGTTCCTGAAAAGCTTTCTGTTCCCTCCTGGCCACATCCTGAATATCCCATCCCTGCAAAAACCTTAAAAGACACCTTTCCGGGAAAATATAATCTTGCCTATGAAACATTGGCTTCAGGGATATGTGACGCTACCATTCCTGAAATAGGCAGTCAGTGCAATTTCAAGGGATGGATCGTAAATGGTACCAACCTTATAAAAACTATTCCTGACAGCGCGAAAGTGATTGAGGCCATTCAAAACCTGGATTTGATGGTGGTAATTGATACCATGCCAATGGAGATTACAGGATGGGCAGATGTTGTTCTTCCTGAATGTACTTACCTGGAAAGATATGACAGCATTAGGGTGAGTCCTCATCGGAAAGCCAACATTGCACTTAGGATGCCGGCAACAGATCCTTTGTATAATTCAAAGCCTGCATACTGGATGGCGAAGGAGCTGTCAAAAAAATTAGGGCTGGAAGACTACTTTAGCTGGAACTCCATTGAGGAAATGCTCGACTGGCAATTTAAGCAGGTTGGAACTTCGCTTGAAGAAATGAAGCGGATTGGAGTGAAAAATTATGAGCGCCCATATCCGGACCTCTATTTCCAGCCCGATGAAGATGTTGAATTCTTTACCAATACAGGAAAAATTGAACTGTACAGCACCGACCTGGCTGCTGAAGGATTTGATCCGATGCCGGTGTATACACCTCATGAAGAACCGCCGGAGGGGTATTACAGATTAATCTATGGCCGGGCACCAATGCATACTTTTTCCCGAACCGCTAACAATGCGAACCTGACAGATATTATGGATGAGAATACATGTTGGATCAACCCAAAAGTTGCGAAAATCTGGGGAATTGAAAATGGTCAGTATATCTACCTTGAAAACCAGGATGGTATCAGATCTTCATTTTCCATCAAAGCAAGAGTTACAGAGCGGATTCGTTGGGACAGCATCTATATGGTGCATGGTTTTGGTCATTCCAATAAAAAGCTGTCCCGCTCATATGGGAAAGGAGCCAGTGATGCCGAATTAATTACCAAAGTACATGTCGATCCTATCATGGGCGGAACAGGGATGAGAGGGAATTTTGTAACCTTTAAGTTCGAACCTGCGAAAAAAGAAGTTGAGTCATGAGATATGCAATGGCAATAGATACCAAAAAATGTGTGGGATGCAGCGACTGTGTTGTTGCATGCCAGATAGAGAACAATGTGCCCATTGGTTTTTGCCGTGACTGGGTAGTTGAGATTGTGGATGGAACATATCCACAGCTTGAGATAGAGATAAGATCTGAGCGATGCAATCATTGTGAAAATGCTCCATGCGTTCGTTGTTGCCCAACCGGAGCCAGCCATTATGAAGACGGAGGTATTGTTTTAGTGACAAAGAACAAATGTATCGGTTGCGGTGCTTGCATTACATCATGTCCTTATGATGCAAGGTATTCTCATCCTGATGGTTACGTTGATAAATGCACTTTTTGTTTCCATCGGATAAAAAAGGGACTGGAACCGGCTTGTGTGGCTGCCTGTCCAACAAAATGTATGTATTTTGGAGATTTAGACGATCCAAATTCCAAGGTTTCAAAAATTTTGAAAGTACGAAAATCAAAAACTCTAATTCCGGAAGCTGGGACTAAACCTAAATTGTATTTCCTTATTTAGAAAAGTTATGAGAGAAGAAATTATAGTTAGCGGACGCGCAAATCCATTTATCGACCCTCATTTGCATATTTGGCATTGGCAGATTCCTTTATACCTTTTCCTGGGGGGTCTGGCTGCAGGGATTCTATTCTTTGCCGGACTTTATACCATCATGGGGAAAGAGAAGACATATACTACAGTTGTCACTAAAACCCCCCTACTTGTCCCAATAATTTTGTTGCTTGGATTATTTGCTCTGTTTCTGGATTTGAAGCATAAGCTTTTCTTTTGGCGGCTGTATACTACCATACGAATCGAATCTCCTATGTCATGGGGCGCGTGGGTACTGATGATTATTACCCCATTGTCATTTATATGGGCAGCCATAAATATCCGTAAAGTCTTTCCCAGGTGGGACTGGAAATTTAAATTCATGTATCAGCTGGAGGCATTTTTTACAAAGTACAAGCTTACCCTGGCATGGATGATGATGATATCGTCAGTAATCCTCGGTGTTTATACGGGGATATTATTTTCTGCATTTAATGCAAGACCCTTATGGAATACATCGATTCTTGGGCCCCTTTTCCTGGCATCGGGCTTATCGGCAGGAGTAGCTGTTATTATGCTTATGTCAAAGAATCATCAGGAGAAAACTGTCTTTGCCAGAATTGATATTGGAATCATAGCAGTTGAAATGTTTCTAATAGTGCATATGTTCATGGGATTTCTTGCAAGTACACAGGTTCAACAAGATGCAGCAGAATTATTCCTGGGAGGACCTTACACTGCATATTTTTGGATTTTTGTAGTGATTTTAGGGATGATTGTCCCAGTGCTATTAGAAATTTTAGAATTAAAAAAATATAAAATACCGGTTATTATTCCATCTGCGCTTGTGCTGTTTGGCAGTTTGATGCTAAGATTTTTGATAGCATTTGCAGGACAGGAGAGCCGGTGGTTATACTAATTATTAAAGAAGTTTGAAATGAACGCAAGTAAAAAAAGAAACCCCAAAAAGTATATTAATCCATACCTGGGAGGCGTAATCCTTGGGCTGGTATTAATAGCAGCAAACTTTATTTCCGGAAGAGGGCTGGGGGCCAGTGGTGCTGTAAAAAGTGTTGTTGTAGCATCTGTTGAGACCGCCGCTCCAAAACATGCCGAAAATACGGCTTTCTATAGCGATTACAAGGAAAGTCATCCCAAGGGACCTATGAAGTCATGGCTTGTGTTCCAGATGTTGGGTGTTATTGTTGGGGCATTTCTTTCAGGTACAATTTTTGGAAGATTGAAATTAAAAGTGGAGCACTCTCCTAAAATTACTTCAAAGCGCAGAATAATTTTTGCGATTATTGGAGGAATACTCTTTGGCTTTGGCTCACAACTTGGACGAGGATGTACCAGTGGTTCAGCATTAAGTGGAATGGCTGTTCTATCTTATGGAGGATTCTTATCGATGGCGGCCATATTCGGCACAGCCTTCGCATTGGCATACTTTTTTAGAAAAAACTGGATATAACGACTTAAAAATAAGAATATGGGACCTTTAATTAGCAATGATATAATTTCTTCAAATACAAATTTCCTGTTTGCCTTCCTCATCGGAATTGGCTTTGGATTTATACTTGAAGCAAGTGGATTCTCATCCAGCAGGAAATTGGCTGGTGTATTTTATGGTTATGATACTGTCGTATTAAAAGTATTCTTTACTGCAGCAATAACTGCTATGATCGGATTATTGTTCATGAGTTTATTTGACTGGATCGACCTGGACCTGGTCTATATCAATCCAACTTACCTCTATTCAACAATCATTGGGGGAGTCATAATGGGAGCCGGTTTTATCATTGGCGGCTTTTGTCCGGGAACCAGCTTTTGTGCTGCTTCCATAGGTAAAATTGATGCTATGTTTTTTATAGGAGGACTTGTAATTGGTGTTTTAATTTTTGTTGAGGGATATCCTCTATGGGAAGGATTGTATACTGCCAAATTTATGGGAATTCCAACGCTCAGTGAAAAATTAGGATTGAAAGATGGTGTTGTGGTCCTCGGAGTAATTATTGTTGCGATGGGCATGTTCTTTGTCGGAGAGTGGGCCGAAAAGAAATTCCCTCAGAAAGAATATTAGTAAACTGATTAAAACAGCAGATATGAAACCATTACATTTTGTTGCAATTTTTTTCCTGACCCTTGGACTGGTCATGGCGGCAATCCCTCAAAATACAACTCATCCCTATAAGCTTTCTCCTGAACAATTACTTGAACAGGTAAATAGCGGGATGCAGTATTTTTCTCCGGATGAGGTGGCAAATATGATCATTATGGAAGATCCTTCTTTCTTATTGATAGATGTTCGCGGGCAGGATGAATATGAAAAATTTCATCTCCCCGGAGCTGTTAATATTCCTGCTACTGATATTCTTGCTGAAGAATGGGTTGATTATTTAGACCAGGACACTCGCCACAATATCTTTTATTCAAATGGTACGGTTACTGCCAACGAAACATGGATGATTACCATTCAGCTGGGTTATGAAAACAACTATGTATTGCAGGGAGGATTGAATTACTGGGTGGAAACAATTATGAATCCTGAGGCCCCAGCCATTACCAGCCCTGATGAGGAAATTGCAAAGTACAATTTCAGAAAAGGTGCGGGAATGAAACTTGGCGGTGGAGAGGATGTGGAAAACCAGGAGTCTGCTCCGGTTACATCGCTGCCTAAGATTGCTCCAAGGCCAAAGAAGAAAAGAACCGAGGGTGGTTGCTAAAATTTCCTGATCAGGAAATTTTAAACATTCTTATTTAATGATTTTTCTATATGCTGGCTGAAGGCCTGACTGATTCGTAAAATTGTTTCATGTTGGGCATTAAAAGGAATTTTGTTCAGTTTTTGTACCGGTAATACCTTTGGAGAGGTTCCTGTAATAAAACATGCTTTCATTGAGGTGACACCATCTAAATAAACGGTTTTTTCTATAACAGGAACTCCAAGCTCCCTGCAAATTTCAAACACATAGTTCCTTGTAATTCCAGGCAATACTTTCTCAAGCGGTGCGGTAATGACCCGGTCTTTTTCATCAATAAAAAACAGGTTTGACCGACTTCCTTCAGTTAAGGTCCCTTTTTCACTTATAAGTATGGCTTCATAGATATGCTCATCCCTGATAAACCGATTCACTTTTCTCCTGAAAGACTCATTCCACTTTTTTATATTGGGATCGGGTCTCTCAAATTGGAATGATTTTACCTTAACTCCACTTGAGTAGTCACCAACAGACGGATAAAAGTGAGGTGTGAAAAAACATGCTATATTAGTCTTATTTAACACACTATAAAACAGCAATTTAACGTTACCTTCTGATATTTCAGAATATTCAATTAATTGTTTGAGCTGGCTTATTATTGAGCTGGAGTCAGGACAATTCAGGATGCTTTTTCTACAGGAAGATCTCAACCTGAGAAGATGTTCTTCAAGGAAAAGATATTTTCCCTTAATTACCCTAATCACTTCGTAATATACGTCAGCAGACGAATCCGGAGAATATCCGGATGCATCTGCCAAAATACCATTTATGATGAGCGTATTACCTCGTATGTTTTCCATTTTCTATTCTACCCTGATGGAGTTGGCAGGGTTCATCCTGGATGCTTTGATCGATTGCCAGCTCACAGTTAATAAAGCAATAACTATTGATGCCAACAAAGATACTCCAAAGGTCCAGAATGGGAAACTATCTCTGTATTCAAAATTCTCAAGCCATTTTTTCATTACAAACCAGGCAATGGGCCATGCAATAACATTGGATATTATTACCCACTTCGAAAACTCGAACAAGAATAAGTTGAGTATCTGCGATTGCGATGCTCCCATAACCCTTCTAACACCTGTTTCACGGGTACGCTTGGCTGTCATAAATGCTGATAAACCTAATAATCCAATGGCTGAAATAAACAGAACCAGTACGGTGAATGCAATGAAAATTGCATATATAATTCTTTCCTGGGTATACAATTCATCTATTTCATCTTCAAGGAAAGTATATTCAAACGGAAAGGTAGTGTTGAATTCTTCTCTTGTGTTTTCAATCCATTCGAGAGTTTCTTCCGTATTCATTCCGTTGGTACGAACAGAAAGGATACGCATGAATCTTGTATTCTCGTTTACCCGGAGTACTAATCCTTTCACCGGATTGTGAAGTGAAGCATAATGAAAATCTTCAACCACTCCAATGATTTGACCTTCGGGCGGGCCTTCCCCATCCAAATTTACTCCCGGAATAAAGCGCTTTCCCACCGCATCTTCTCCCAATCCTAATTCTCTGCAAAGGGCTTCATTGACGATAAATGATGATTGCATATCTTCCCCGAATTCACGACTAAAATCTCTACCTCCGTCTTTGAGTTTGATTCCTAAAACGGTAAGGAAATCGAAATCAACAAATAAACTGTTAATGGTCAGTTGCTGCATTTCTCCTTGTCCATTTTCAGCTGTCATCACCTGCATCCCCAAAAATCTGCCTGGCAAGCTTGTTGAAAGAGAAGTACCCTCAATATTGGGATTTCTCTTTAGCTCTTCACGGAAGGCGTCGATATTATTTGTTATTGTTGTGTCGTTTAATGTAATGGCAATAATTTTTTCTTTATCAAACCCCAGGGGAGTATTCCTGATATAGTTTAATTGCCTGGCTACAACAATAGATCCAATGATCATAAATGCTGAGATTACGAATTGCGATATCACCAGGCTCTTACGCAGAAATCCTTTCTCAGATTTACCGGTTGAGGAACCTTTTAAGATAGCAACCGGATTGAAAGAAGACAGGTAGGATGCGGGATAGATTCCTGACAGAAAACCTGTAACAACAATCAGTGCAAGTATAAATAATAACACCTGGGGTTGAAAAACTATTGATGTTTGAAATGCTTTCTCTGAAAAACCATTGAATACCGGAAGAAATATCAATACCAATGCGAATGCAATAATTCCTGCCATGAAAGCAGTAATCATAGATTCCCCAATAAATTGTGAGCGGAGTTTTGATTTACTCGCCCCTCCCACTTTTCGTATTCCTATCTCTTTGCTTCTTCGGGATGCTCTCGCCGTTGTGAGGTTTGTATAATTTACACTTGCAATAAATACAAGGAATATAGCAATCACCCCTAAAATATAGACGTAACTCATATTACCTTTTGGACTATCCCAGGTTAAATCATCTTCCTGGTAATGAACATCAGCAATATTTGTCATGCGGAGATCGAATGATGCATTTAAACGGTCTCCCAGTTCTCTCATATAGGTGTCATAGAATTTCGGAAATTTATCGAGCACCATTTCTGCTGTAGTGTTCTCAGCCAGCTTCACGAATGAATAACAAGCTACATTCCAGAATGAATTGATTGACCTGTCATTGAACCGTTCACTACCCATATTTTCTTCAATTGTTTTGGAAGAAATGAGTCCATTGTACCTGAGATGCACGTTTTGCGGAAGGTCTTTAAATACTGCAGTGATTCTGTATTCTGATCCATCAAGCGCCTTGATGCTTTCATTAATAATGTCTGATTTGCCAAAATATTTTAGGGCCATGCTTTCGCTGAGAGCTAAGGTAAGTGGTTCTACCAGGGCTGTCCCTGCATCCCCATGCAGAATTTCAAATGAAAAAACATTGAAGACTGTTGAATCTGCGAAGGCGATGCTATCTTCTTTAAAGACATCTTCCCCTTTTCGGAAATAGAGTCCGGGTTGGCCCAGTATTCTGGTCATTTCTTCCACTTCAGGATATTCATCTTTTAGAGTCGGGGCAAGGGGGAGTTGCGTAATGGCAGTTAAATCCTGCTTACCGTTAATGAAAAAATCACCTTCAAGGCGATATATTTTTTCATAGTCAGCATTGTATTTATCAAAAGATAATTCATCCTGGATATACAGGAAGATAAAAATGGCAGAAGCAAGCCCTATGCCTAGTCCAAACAAATTGAGGAGGGAATAGAACTTGTCTTTCGCAATATTTCTGAATAAGGAAGTAAAATAGTTTTTTAATAGTGACATGCTCAGGAGCTTAGGGTATGGTGAATTAAGTTTATTAAGAAACGGCTGCAAGAATATTTTCAGTAATCATTTTTCCATCAAATAACTGAACGATTCTTTGAGCTTGTTGCGCTTGTTCTTCAGAGTGAGTAACCATGATTATTGTACTACCATTGCTATTTAGTCGGTGAAGGTATTTCATAACCTCATCGCCGTTTAAAGAATCAAGATTACCTGTGGGCTCATCAGCAAGGATCAGGGAAGGATTTGCAACTACCGCCCTGGCAATAGCGACGCGCTGTTGTTGTCCGCCAGAGAGTTGTCGTGGAAAGTGATTTTTCCGGTGATTAATATCCAGGAGTTCCATGATTTCTTCTGAGCGGAAATTTCTCTCTTTAACAGGCATTTTCATGTAATAAAGGGGTAACTCAATATTCTTTTGTACAGTAAGCTCATCAATGAGGTTAAAACTTTGAAAAACAAAACCGATATTACCTCGTCTGAGTTTAGTGCGCTGTTTTTCTCCAAATTTGGTTACGTCAACGCCGTTAAAAATATAATTTCCTTCAGATGGATTGTCCAGCAAGCCAAGGATATTTAGTAAAGTGGATTTTCCACAACCTGAAGGCCCCATTATTGAGATAAACTCACTTTTCTCTACATCCAGGTTGATTTGATTAAGTGCTGTAGTCTCAATTTCTTCGGTCAGGAATCTTTTGCTGAGGTTTTTTATCTGTAACATCATTTTTTTATTTTCCACATATAGCTCAAGAGATGTGCCAAAACTAGTAATGTGCACGATGTCAATGCAAAAAGGAATATTTAATAAGTGTGAATAGTGTACTGAAATGGGAAAACCGTGTTCGTTTTCGGACAGTTATTCAACCAATTGACTTTCATTTAGTGGTATTTAACAGTTGATAGGAGAAAAGTATGAAAGTCGATCCAGGCATATATTTCCTGCTTCAATCAACTTATTTATTACATATATTATTATAATCTCCTTTCGAAAGGAGATTTTTAAGCAGTCAATTTTAAAAAAAATACTATTTTTACGTTAGAACGAGGCCGAAAAAATTGTAAATAGGCGTAACAGCTATAACTACAAGCCATTATGAGTAAATTGATATTCTTTGTTGACGATGATAAGATGATTATCAATCTTCTTGAATATACTTTCCAAAGTCGGGAACAATATGATGTCAAATCATTTCATACTGGAGAAGAGTGCCTGGAATCATTGGATGCAAATCCTGATTTGATAGTATTGGATCATATTCTGGCCGGAAAAGACGAAGGCAGTATGAACGGAATGGAAACGCTTGAGAAAATAAAGACGATTAATAAGGATGTACCGGTCATTGTTCTAACCGGATATGGAAACGATGAACTCCTTGCCGAATTTATGGAAAAAGGTGCGGCAAGGTTTCTTACAAAAGATGATTATTTCATAGATTCACTGATTGATACTATTGGTGAGGTGCTAAAATAACTATATCTTATCCGAACAATTCTATTTACCACTTGACAATACTGGTCCTCCATCATATTCGACCTGCTACGAATATATTTTTTTTATACCAATTTAATTTTTACTTTTGCAACCCGAAATTCAACGTACTGTGAAAAGGAACCGGAGACGACGCAGGAGGACGAGCTCATGAGCGGAGGGAATAACAAAGAAGAATATATGGTTCGCCTGGGTGGACCGGATGAAAGAGTTGAATTTGAATTAGAAGATTCGTTCTTTGCAAGCAGGGAAATTGGTGATTGGAAAGGGGGGAAGATTCATGTCTCAATTGATGTGACTAAGACAAGCGGTGTTATTACACTGGAGTTTCATTTGAAAGGGGTTCTGAATATTATCTGTGATCGTTGTCTCGAATACTATTTACAAGAGATTGATTCAACGCAGGTACAATTTATTAAATTTGGCGAGGAAGCCCAGGAAGTTGACGAAAATGTAATCGTTATTACAAGGGATGAGCACCAACTGGATATTTCACAATTTCTCCTTGAATTCTTAATTCTTGCTTTGCCCCTGAAGAAAGTTCATGCGGATAACGAGGATGGAACATCAGCTTGTAATGCAAAGATGATTGAAAAACTGGAAGAACATTTAATACAGGAGGTTGAGGAAAAGATTGACCCCCGTTGGGATGAACTGAAAAAATTAAAAGATAAAAATTAGTAACAATGGCACATCCGAAAAGAAAAACGTCGAAGCAAAGAAGAGACAAGAGGCGTACGCATTATAAAGCGGAAGCTCCAACTTTGTCAACTTGCTCAACTACAGGAACTGTGCACCAGCGTCACCGCGCGTATTACGTAGACGGAAACCTTTATTATAAAGGTAAACTGGTGATTGACAACGAGGCTAGCTTGGCCTAACGTAACCTGACCCCTAACGCATTATGCGTGTTGGTATAGATATTATGGGGGGGGATTTCGCTCCGGAATCTCCTATTCTTGGAAGTCTTCTTGCAAGGAAAGAATTACCTCCTGAGGTAGAGATTGTCTTTGTTGGAAACAAAGACATCATTGAGAAATATGCCAATGAACACCAATTAGATATTTCCCAATTTCCAATTGTTCACACTCCTGATCAGGTTCAAATGTCTGATCATCCCCTGAAAATATTCGCAAAATCTCCCAATGCAGGAATTTTTCTTGGACAAAAAATGCTAAAGGCCGGTGAGCTGGATGGCTTTTGCAGTGCAGGAAACACTGGCGCTATGCTTATTGGTGCTATGCAGATTGTTTCATCAATTCCAGGAGTTATTCGTCCGGCAATCTCCGCAGCTATACCTTCCCTTGAAGGACCCAATGCCCAAATTTTGGATGTTGGGCTAAATCCTGATGCAAGACCCGATGTGCAGTATCAATATGCTGTAATTGGAAGTCTCTATTCAAAATTGATTAACAATATTGAGAATCCAAGGGTGTCTTTGTTGAATATTGGTAAGGAGGAAGAGAAAGGAAACTTAGTTGCAAAAAGCACTTTTCACCTGATGAAAGATTCTATAGATTTTAATTTTATTGGAAATGTGGAGGCAAATGAATTGTTTCTAAATTTGGAAACTGATGTGGTGGTTTGCGATGGCTTTGTGGGAAATATTGTTCTTAAAGAGGCCGAAGCTTTTTACCGACTAGTATCTAAGAAACAAATTGGTAATGGTCATTTTGAAATGTTTAATTTTGAAAATTATGGAGGTTCACCTGTTCTTGGTATTCAGGCTCCATTGGTCATTGGACACGGTATTTCAAATGATAAAGCCATAAAAAATATGATTCTGGGAACCAGCAATGTTGTGAAAGCCGGATTAATAAATAAAATTAAAGAAGCACTGAACAAATGAACAAGGTAGAAGCAGGAATTACTGGAATAAACGGCTGGGTGCCTGAATACAGGTTAACCAACGAAGAACTTAGCACAATGGTTGAGACCACGGATGAGTGGATAATGCAGAGGATTGGTATCAAAGAGAGAAGAATTCTTAAAAACGGAGAAGCCACATCTTATATGGGTGCTGAAGCAGTAAAAGGCCTGCTGGAAAAGACAGGTACAGATCCAGAAGATGTTGAGCTGATCATATGCGCAACAATTTCTCCTGATATGCATTTTCCTTCGACTGCAAATTTAATCAGTCACAAAGCGGGATTAACAAAAGCCTGGGGGTTTGATATATCAGCTGCTTGTTCTGGTTTTCTTTTTGCGCTACAAACAGCCACCCAGTTTATAAAAAGTGGGGCCCATAAAAAAATTGTGCTTGTTGGCGCAGATATGATGTCCTCTATTACCGATTATACCGATCGTACAACTTGTCCTCTCTTTGGTGATGGTGCTGCTGCAGTGTTGATAGAGGAGGTCGAAGAAGGACTGGGCCTTCAGGACTCTATTTTGGAGGTTGATGGTGGTGGAGCCAGGTATCTGCATATGAAAGCAGGTGGCTCCCTGAAGCCGGCCACTCATGAGACCGTTGACAATAGAGAACACTTTGTATACCAGGAAGGCAAGGCTGTATTTAAAGTGGCTGTTTCAAAAATGGCCGATGTATCTACTGAGGTAATGGAACGTAACAATATTAAGCCGGAAGAACTCACATGGCTGGTGCCTCACCAGGCAAATATGAGAATTATTGAAGCGGTGGCCCGCAGAATGGGAATTAAAAAAGAGCAGGTAATGATTAATATTGAAAAATATGGAAACACTACCGCTGCAACAATTCCATTGTGCATGTGGGAATACGAATCTCAACTTAAAAAAGGTGATAAATTAATTCTCTCAGCATTTGGTGGTGGATTTACCTGGGGGGCAATATATTTGAAATGGGCCTACGACGGAAATAAATAGATTTTTTATTTCATTCAGGCCACTCAAACCAGATATTCTCAACCTTGACTGTATTACATGTGAAATAATTTATATCTTTGACCGTTAATATTTTATTTTCGGTTCTCTTTTAAAAATCAGTGTGTTATGGCGAAAGTTGCAGAAGCAGAAAATACCAATAAGATTAATTTAATTGGAGTAGGAACTACTATTGAAGGCAATATTACTTCTAATGAAAATATCCGTTTTGATGGCATTCTAGTAGGGAATCTTATCACCAAAGGAAAAGTTTTTATCGGGCAATCCGGAAAAGTAAGTGGTGAAATCAGGTGCAGAAACTGTGAAGTAGAAGGTGTGGTTGAAGGTAAAGTGCATGTTGAAGAGTTGTTATCATTGCGCTCTATGTCTCGTTTGTATGGTGAAATGAAAACCAGCAAACTTGCTATTGAACCAGGTGCTCTGTTCACAGGTAAATGCGATATGGGTGGGAAAAAAGGATCAGTCATTGAACCAGAGCCCGGAAAAGAAACCAAGTAATCCAAAGGACGATTCCGGAAGAAGCGCTTATGCCAGGTATATTGGTATGGGTGTCCAAATGCTTATTATTATCCTGATCTTTACCTGGGCCGGTAAAAAGCTGGACCTTCGGGCAGGAAATGAAAAACCAATCTATACTGCTATTCTTGCATTGCTCGGTGTTTTCGTCGGACTCTACACAGCACTCAGAGATTTTATTCATAAAAGCGATGATTGAGCGGTTTAAGCATATCTGGCAAATATTAGTACTCTATGCCATTCTTATGCTGGCCGGAACAGCGTTGTTACATTATTCAGATATATCTCTTTCAGTAAACACCTATGCTCTGACCTTGTCAGTGATGACCTTGATTACCCTTGGCGCTTATATACTGGCTATGATTGGCATTTCAAAGGGAAAGAAGTTACAGGGTATATATTTGCTAATAGGATTGGGCGGAAAATTCTTTTCCTATTTAATATTTATTCTAATCTTTTGGGCGAGTGGAAAAAATCTGACAAAACCATTCATCATTGCGTTTTTTGTTCTATATTTATTCCTTACATTTTTCTTAATAAGAATTTTGTTTAAGGTGTTGAAAACAAATTGATTAGAGACTAAAGTCAGCGTGAGAAAAACAGTAATTAAATCATTTATCCTCCTCTTATTCGTTTGTTTCGGGTCATTGAATAATATCAGGGCCCAGGAACATACAGAAGAACATTCCCCGGCTCTTGAGCAACAACAAAAGGATGAACACCAGGAAGCAGAAGAATTTAATGCCACGGAAGTCGTCATGGAACACGCTGCCGATAGCCATGACTGGCATATTCTTACTACAAAGAAAGGAAAACACGTAAGCGTTCCTTTACTTATTATTCTTGTTAGTAAAGAGACAGGACTCAAAGCGTTTATATCAAATAAGATTGCCCATCATCATCATTATAAAGGATTCCAGTATGGAGTAGAAATGGTAAGGGTGACAACCAACAAAAAGGGAGAGAAAGTTGAGAAGCCACTTGATAAAGTCATTGTCCATGTGGATCAAAACAGTTCTGTAGAAAGCATTAATGGGGATGGTATATTTTCCCATGGCGAGCTTGTTGCGGGAACAGTCCCTTTGGATTTCTCGATAACAAAAAATGTATTTATGATGCTATTGGCAGTAATTATTCTCCTGGTAGTATTCCTTACACTTGCCAAATCTTACAAGAAAACTGGTGTTAGCGCTCCAAAAGGTTTACAGGGATTTCTTGAACCAGTGGTAGTCTTTATTGAAGAAGATGTTGCTAAACCAAATATCGGGGAGACGAAGTATAAAAAATACACGCCCTATCTACTAACTGTATTTTTCTTTATCCTGATACATAACCTAATGGGAATGATTCCGTTTTTCCCATTTGGAGCAAATGTTACAGGTAATATTGCCGTTACAATGGTGCTTGCTGTTTGTACAATGCTTATTACTAACATTGGTGCCAACAAAGGATATTGGGGGCATATTTTCAACCCCCCGGGAGTACCCATTTGGTTGTATCCAATTATGATTCCTTTAGAATTAATTGGAATAATTACTAAACCATTCGCTTTGATGATTCGTCTTTTTGCCAATATTACGGCGGGCCATATTATCGTATTGAGTCTGGTTTCTATGATATTTATATTTAAGAGTGTATTTATGGCTGTGCCATCCGGAATTTTAGTTCTGTTTATGGACATGATTGAATTGCTGGTAGCATTTTTACAGGCCTATATTTTTACACTCTTGTCAGCTTTGTTTATTGGAATGGCGTTGCCTGAGCATCACCATGAATAATTATTTTTAATTAATACTTTTTTATTATGACAGGAACATTTGCCGCAATTGGTGCAGGATTAGTTGTAATCGGAGCAGGTATTGGAATCGGAATGATCGGAGGAAAAGCTATGGAAGCTATTGCTCGTCAACCTGAAGCAACAGGTAAGATTCAAACAGCGATGATTATTTCAGCTGCGCTTATCGAAGGAGCTGCATTGTTTGCTATCGTGGTAGCCATGATGTCAAACTAGCACAAAGGAAAAGCGACCTGCAACGGTTGGTTGCAGGTCGCTTAAATTGATTAACTATTAAAACAATATATTATGGATCTTGTAACTCCCGGAATAGGAATGATCTTTTGGACGACCTTGTTCTTCCTGATTCTTCTATTCGTTCTTGGCAAGTTTGCATGGCCGGCAATCCTGGCTGCTGTAGCTGCACGGAATGAAAGTATTCGCAAGGCGCTGGATTCTGCAGAAAAAGCCAGGGAAGATATGGCTCAGCTAAAAGCTGACAATGAAATAATCCTGGCTGAGGCAAAGTCAGAAAGAAATGCATTGATGAAAGATGCACGTGATGTGAAGGATAAAATTATTGCAGAAGCCAAGGATAAGGCCGGTGCAGAAGGATCAAAAATGATAAAGAACGCCAAAGAGGCCATTAGGGCCGAACAGGCGTCTGCTGTAAATGAAATGAAGGCACAGATGGCTAAACTATCTGTTGAAATTGCAGAGAAAATACTGGTTGAGAAGCTAAGTGAGGATAAGGCCCAGAAGGACCTTGTTAATAAGCTCGTAGATGATATTGATCTGAATTAACAGGAAGAATGAACGATAGTAAAATATCAGTAAGATACGCTAAAGCATTATTTGAAAGTGCTGCCGATAAAGGGTCGCTTGATGAAGCACGTAAAGATATGTTGCATCTTCAGGAGCTTTGTAAGCTGGAGGAGTTTCAGTATTTTTTACAATCACCGGTAATGAAGACTTCTCATAAAAGGAAATTGTTAGATGATATCCTTGAGAACAAGACCCATGCACTAACATCTGGATTGTTGGATATAGTTTTTAAAAATAACAGGGAACTTTATATCCCGGGAATTGCAAGGAACTTTGAAGCCCTGTATAAAAAGCACAATGGAATCAAATCTGCTGTATTGTTGAGCGCAGTAGCAATGGATGACAAGGCACGTATCAAAATTGAAAAATTATTGGGAGATTCATTTAAAGCCCGTGTAGATCTTTCCATTGAAGAGAAAAAAGAACTCATTGGGGGCTTTGTAATCAGGGTTGAAGATCAGCAATACGATGCAAGTGTTGCAAACAAGCTGAAAACAATCAAGAAGCAATTATTGAATTAAACAGTGTAAAAAGATAGAATATGTCTCAGATTAAACCTTCAGAAGTATCTGAAATTCTCAGGAAGCAATTAGAAGGATTCAAAAGTGATGTTGAACTTGAAGAAGTTGGAACTGTATTGCAGATTGGTGATGGTATTGCCAGAATTTATGGCTTGAACAGTGTACAGGCCAATGAACTAATTGAATTCGATAGCGGGGTAATGGGAATTGTCCTAAACCTGGAAGAGGACAATGTGGGGGCGGTACTTCTTGGCTCATCAGAACTGATTAAAGAGGGTGATATTGTAAAGAGAACAAAACGAATTGCCTCAATAAAGGTGGGGGAAGGTTTATTGGGAAGAGTAATTAATACACTGGGTGAACCCATTGATGGAAAAGGCCCAATACCAGGTGAGTTATATGAGCTGCCTCTCGAAAGAAAAGCTCCGGGAGTAATCTATCGCCAGCCGGTAAAAGAGCCACTGCAAACAGGATTGAAAGCGGTTGATGCTATGATCCCAATAGGAAGAGGTCAGAGGGAATTGATAATTGGTGACAGGCAAACAGGAAAAACAGCAATTGCTGTCGATACTATCATCAACCAAAAAGAATTTTTTGAAAAGGGAGAACCAGTATATTGTATTTATGTTGCTATCGGACAAAAAGGAAGCACTGTTGCCAATGTACAGAAATCACTTGAAGCACATGGTGCGCTAGAATATACAGTTATCGTTTCAGCAACTGCGTCGGACCCAGCAGCACTGCAGTTTTATGCACCCTTCGCAGGATGTACCATCGGAGAATTTTTCCGTGATACAGGACGTTCGGCACTCATCATTTATGATGACCTTTCAAAACAGGCTGTTTCTTATAGGGAAGTATCACTCTTGCTGAGACGTCCACCGGGACGTGAAGCATATCCAGGTGATGTATTCTATCTTCACTCAAGATTGTTGGAGCGTGCTGCAAAAATTATCGAGTCTGATGAAATTGCTGCTACCATGAATGATCTTCCCGATGTGTTAAAACCTCTTGTAAAAGGAGGAGGATCTTTGACTGCTCTGCCAATAATTGAGACACAAGCAGGAGACGTCTCTGCCTATATTCCAACCAATGTAATTTCTATTACAGATGGACAAATATTCCTTGAAAACAATCTTTTTAATGCAGGTATTCGTCCTGCAATTAACGTGGGTATTTCTGTATCAAGGGTGGGTGGTAATGCGCAGATCAAGTCAATGAAGAAAATAGCAGGAACCCTGAAACTTGATCAGGCGCAATTCCGCGAACTGGAAGCTTTTGCAAAATTTGGATCTGACCTTGACGCAGCTACCAAAGCAGTGCTTGATAAGGGAAAGAAGAATGTGGAGATTTTGAAACAAGGACAGTATTCTCCCGTTGCTGTAGAAAAGCAAATTGCGATTATTTATTGCGGAACCAAAGGGTTGTTGTCAGATATTGATCTGACGCAGGTGAAGCAGTTTGAGACAGAATATATTGAGTTTCTTGAATTTAAACACAAAGATGTATTGCAGCAATTAGCTGATGGAAAGCTAAGTGAAGAAATTACCTCTGTGCTGGAATCTGTAGCAAAAGACATAGTAGATAAACTTAAATCATAGTAACGACGCCCCTTGGGGTGCGCCCAGCAATATGTTATGGCCAATTTAAAAGAGATACGGACAAGAAGAGAATCAGTTGCTTCAACAAGGCAGATTACCAGTGCTATGAAAATGGTCTCTGCTGCTAAGTTGAAAAAAGCGCAGAATGCCATTGTGCAGTTGCGGCCTTATGCAGAGAAGCTGCAGGAGATTCTTGGTAGTATCAGTGGAAGTATGCAAGATGATGATGAAAATGTATATGCACGTGCATGTGACGAACAGAGTGTTTTGCTGGTTTTAATTACTTCGAACCGTGGTTTGTGTGGTGCCTTTAACAGCAACGCTATAAAGGCATCGATACATTCAGCACTTGAAACCTATTCAGATCAGATGATGGCAGGTAAGGTGCATTTCATTGCTCTAGGGAAAAAGGGCTTTGATTTTCTGACCAGGAATGGGTACAATGTTATATTTAATGGCAGTGATATCTTCGATGAGCTTACCTTCGAAAAAAGTATGATCATTTCTGAAATGGTTATGAAGCTATACATGGAAGAGGAATATGATCATGTGGATATAGTCTATAATCAATTTAAGAATGCCGGAACCCAGATATTAACGAATGAGCAGTTTCTGCCGATCAAAATGGACAACATGGATGAAGAGGAGCAAATCACAGCACATAATGTGGATTATATCTTCGAACCAAGCAAAGAATATATCGTTAAAGAACTGATCCCAAGGTCTTTAAAATTGGAATTTCATAAAGCACTTCTAGATTCTCACGCTGCTGAACATGGGGCACGAATGACTGCTATGCATAAAGCCACAGATAATGCTACAGAGATGATGAAGGAACTTGCCCTGGAGTACAACAAAGCACGCCAGGCCACTATTACCAATGAAATCATTGAGATTGTTGGCGGTGCAGAAGCACTGCGAGGTTAATCTAAATTTAAGAAAGCCTCCATTTTCTCAATTCTTGCTTCCAGTTCATCAATTCTCTGGTCTTTTTCTTCAATGATCTCTTGTTGCTCTTTCACTGCTTCAATAATGATTGGGATAAACTCTGTATATGAAACAGAAAGATCTCCCTTTTCATCAGTCATTACAAGGGTAGGTAAAACTTCTTCCAATTCCTGGGCAATTACTCCATAGTGTCTTCCTTCTCCAAATCCTCTGTCAGGATATTCATTGCGCTTCCAAGTATAACTTACGCCCCTGACATTGTCTAATATGCTTAGAGATTTTTTTACATCTTCTATGTTTTCCTTGAATTTTCTGTCAGAACTGATAAATGATCCCGTGGCATATGCCACTCCAGACACATATAACTTGTAATATCCTGAGGAGGTGGTGCCGATTCCAACATTCCCACTGGTATTTAATATCACACCGGGAGTTCCTGCCGAGTTTACCGTTCCATAAGAAAGAATAACACCTCCTTGCCCATTAATCGTTATAGCTCCATTTGCAGAAGATCCATTCCCAACAAAATTTGCTTTGTTGGAGATGAAGGATGCGGTTTCATCCTGCCTGAAATGCAGGGCCGTGGTTCCATGCCATAACTTGCTATCACCTCCTGAAATTGTTACATCACCATCCACTACCAGGTTATCAATTCCCGGATCAGATGTTCCACCTACATGTACTCCACCTAGACAAAGTGCCCGGCCACTAATATGTAAATGATCATCAGAGCGAACAACATCTTCTCCACCCCAGTAAAAGCCTTCATCATCACCCACTCTGATCCCACCATCAGCCCGGAGAAGACTTGAGATATATACACCTGAAGTGTGTGAGTTCCCATCATTTAGTCTTAACCATTCATCACGACTTGATGCAATGGTACCAAATGCTCCAACCAGGTAATTATCGAATTGAATATTACCAACAACATCAAGGTTGCCCGGACTAATATTTAAAATACTCACGCTTTCGTCTGCTATGATAAATTTTTGTCCGGATACTTTGATTGAATATTCTTTTGTATATGATGGTATTGGAAAGTTTTTGTATTCTTTCATAGTAATCACAGGCCTTGTATTTACCATCATACTTTTATACGACCCAAGAACCAAAGAGTCGGAAAGCAGAGCACCGTATGCCTTTATTTGTTTGGATCCATATAATATACCATAAACAAATGCATTGCCATTTTTGGTAACCATAAAAGCATTGCTTCTAACTGTTGATGCACCTTTGTTTTCCCCGTTTCCAACTACAAAAAGCGGATCTGTAGCTACCCATGAACTTGTACTTCCCGATATTGCATTAAAACTTCCAATAGCCGTACTGTTGAATGCTTGTGCGCTTACGTAATTGCCAATTGCTACAGCGTATTTTCCAGTAGCTTCTGAACGATAACCCGCAGCAAGAGATTTTTCACCAGTCGAGGTGTTTCTCATGCCCATAGAAACAGAACCCCAACCATTTGCATAGTTGCTTAGTCCTATTGACAGTCCTCCTGCTTTTGACTGGTTTCCTGAACCAATGGCAATAGCAAATGGTTCCCAGGCAATGTTTGATCCGTAATGTTGATATATGAATGGAGCGGGGTAATTTACAGATTCTGAATAATTGGCTCTGGACCCTATGGCTAATGAGTTTATCCCAAATGCTTTACTTCCATAACCCATGGATAAGGCATATTGCTCTGTGGCTTCTGAAGAGACTCCAAAACTCATACTCCCCTTTTTTTCTGCCAGGGCGCCAAGCCCCATGGCTATTGAATAAGTGCCGGATGCTCTTGTTGGGCTTTCCTCTACTGGAATTCCCATGGAGTCAAGACCTACTGATCCTAAGGAGAAACTTCTTAAGCCAGTTGCCTCTGCACCAGAACCAAAGGCATAGGATTCGTTCCCTGTAGCAAGTGCATTTTTTCCAAAAGCAAAAGAACTGGTGTCAGCAACTGCTGTTTCTCCAATGGCCATTGAAAAGGGGCCTGTTGTAATGCTTCTGTATCCGAATGCTTGAGAGTAGTCTCCTTTAGCCTGTGATTCGTATCCTGAAGCCATACTGTTTTCTCCAACATCATTTCCAGAATTTACAAGCACTTTTCCACTTAGAAAGGCATTTCTTTGAGGATACCAAACCACCCTGTTTTCACCTGCAATTACTTCTGCGGAATTCTGCCCTGAAATATTGAAATATTCTGCATTTCCTTTGTATAATTGCTTATAGCCACCCACAGCAAAGCCACCTTTCAGCCCTTTGGCATCGGGGTCATCATCAATATAGATTCTTACACTATCCGGGGAAATACGTAGAAATTCATCACCTGGAATTCCGCCTTTATCCAGTTGTTTGAATCCACCAACAGCAAAACCGCCCTTTATGCTTTTCCCTCCTGAAGTATCCTGATCGATATAAAAGCGGATACTGTCTGCCGTTACTCTCATGTATTCAGTCCCTATTCCCTTATCAAGTTGCTTATAACCACCCACTGCAAATCCGCCCTTAATTCCTTTACCGGTGTCAACGGTATCAGTGTATGCATATACTCCATCCTCAAATACGGCGAATACCGGGTAGCCATCTTTTCGTTTTACCATAAACAGTGGCTCTTCTGCTGTCTCGGATACTCCTTGTACGCTTAATCGTCCTTCAGGAGTAATAGTTCCCACACCTACATTTCCATTTACATATACTACATTGTCTCCATCTCGCGACCATCCAACGGAACTCTCGTTATACGCACCCAGGTCAATGGGTGTGGCTGTGATATTATTTGTTATTGAAAGCTCATCGCCGGTAAGTTGCAGGTCCTGGATTTCATTAGTTGGGTCCGCATCCGCATCATCAACTTCATCAGGGAGAAAAGAAAGGTCTACCATGTTTCCATTGGCAATGGAAAGCTCAGTACCAATTAATGCAAGTGTTTGTTCATCAGTATTCGTTCCCTGGAAGGGAGACAGATCAATGTAAGTAGCACTGCCGTTATTTGTAATACTAAGGGTAGTACCATCTAAAAATAAATCCTGGATCTCATTCTCAGGATCTGCATCATCATCATTGCCACCCCCATTGATGGCAAACAATGCATAAGGGACTGTCATTAAGGGACTTTTTCCCATGTCTATCATGGTGCTACCAATCATCTACCTCAACTTTTAGCTGGTGAGCTGAAGCACCCCAATCAATAGCTGCCAGCACAGAAGCAGACCCCCCGGTTTTGTCAGCATCATCATTACAAATTACCTGGCTAAACATGCCGATGTCATTTGTAATTACGGAGTGTTGTTCCTTCCAGATTAGCTGATCGGAACCATCCAGGATACTGAAATGTATCGTTAACGACACATTTGTCAGTGGATTATTATCGGCATCCCTGGCAACTGCCTGGTAGGAAAATCCCTGTGGGACCTGTGAGAAGAGAGTGATAGATAAACAAAGCAGGGCAAAAATCCCGGCAATTCTGCGAAGTAAGTTTATTCTTTTCATGACAAGTAACAAATTGGTTGTATTGTAAGTTACAACAGAATCTGTTTATTATCAAGTAAGTCAACACATTATATAGGGCAGGGCTAATAGATTGTTTAATGAAGAAGCAGGTATTCTGATAGAATCCTACAGTTTTTCCAGTACTTCAGCTATTTCGTCTAAAACAATTTTTCTGGAAAGTTCTGTTGCTTCATCATAATGTCTGTCCCTGTTGAACATGGATCCCCATACCCAATAATGCTTATAACCAACTGTGAAACGCCTGGTACCTGACTGATAAATAATATTGGATTCATTGTCAATGTTCCTTTATACGTACTCTGCCCAACTCTTAATGGAGATGTCATCTAACTCCATCTTACAGAAGGCATAAATAAATGCGCTTGCCAGTCGGGCATTTGTAATGAGTGGAACGTTGAAGTCAACAGCACTTCTGCGGATTGTATAATCGTTAGAAAGTTCATGTGACGACAGGTCCTTTGGGATGTTAATCACCAGGTCTATCTGACCGCTTGAGAGATAATCCAGGATGTTGGGTTTCTTATCTTCATCAGGCCATGCCAGGTCAATGGAATCAATGCCGTTTAGCTTGAGGAATTCATGGGTGCCATGTGTGGCATACAGCTGGTAACCTTTTTCTACCAACATCTTACATGAATTAACCAGCTCGACCTTTGATCGTATTCCACCAGTTGAAAGTAAAATGTTTTTCTTTGGAATAGTATAGCCGACGGAGAGCATGGCTTTTAAAATGGCATCATAGTAATTGTCCCCAATACATCCTACTTCTCCTGTAGAAGACATATCTACTCCTAATACGGGATCTGCTTTTTTCAATCTTGAAAATGAAAATTGAGGTGCTTTGCAGCCAATGTAATCAAGATCAAAAATAGATTTATGCGGTTTTTCTACAGGTACTTTTAACATGATTCGTGTGGCCTGGTCTATGAGATTCGCCTTCAAAACTTTTGATACAAAAGGCATACTCCTTGATGCACGGAGATTACATTCTATTACTTTAATACTGTTGTCTTTTGCAAGGAATTGCATGTTAAACGGACCGGATATTTCAAGCGCCCGGGCAAGATCTTTTGCAATTTTCTTGATTCTCCTTACAGTCTCAAAATATATTTTCTGGGGAGGGAACACCATGGTAGCATCACCGGAGTGCACGCCAGCAAATTCTACATGCTCAGAGAGGGCATAAGAGAATAATTCCCCATCCTTCGCAACGGCATCAATTTCAATTTCTTTGGCCTGTTCAATGAATTCTGAGACAACAACCGGGTACTGTTTTGATACTTTGGCAGCCAGCGTTAAAAAATGCTCCAACTCTTCGCTGTTTGAAACCACATTCATGGCAGCTCCAGACAGCACATAAGAAGGTCTAACTAAAAGGGGGAATCCAACTTCCTTTGCGAAATCATTGATTCCTGCTAAACTGCTTAACTCTTTCCAGCGAGGTTGGTCAATCTTTAAATTATCAAGCAGCATGGAAAATTTGTGCCTGTTCTCAGCATTGTCAATCGATTCAGGAGATGTACCAAGGATATTCACATTTTCACTATGTAATCTCATGGCCAGGTTGTTTGGTATCTGTCCTCCCACAGAGACAATTATACCTTTTGGAGTCTCCAGGTCATGTATGTCCATTACACGTTCAAAGGATAATTCATCGAAATAGAGGCGGTCACACATATCATAATCAGTAGAAACGGTTTCAGGATTGTAGTTGATCATGATGGATCGGTAGCCTTCGTCATTTATGGTTTTCAGGGCATTTACGCTGCACCAGTCGAATTCCACACTGCTTCCTATTCTGTATGCACCTGAACCTAGCACAACTACAGAACGCTGATCATTGAAAAATTCAATGTCATGTTCAGCGCCGCTATAAGTAAGATAGAGATAATTGGTCTGTGCCGGATATTCGGCAGCCAGGGTATCTATCTGTTTTACATAAGGGACGATGTTTCGTTTTTTACGGTGCTTACGAACAGTAATAAGATTTGAAGTTACATCACCTCCCTTCATTACGATTCGAGCTACCTGGAAGTCGCTGAAACCAGCTTGTTTTGCTTGCAGTAATAGTTCATCTTCCAATTTTTCCAATGAAGGGACCGTCTCCAGCTTATTTTTCAAATCAAAAATTTTCTTCAGCTTCACCAGGAACCAGCTATCTATCTTGGTGAGGTCATGTATTTTATCTACAGTATATCCTTTTTCAAATGCTTTTTCAATAACCAGGATACGCATATCAGTTGGTTCTGTAAGCTCTTTGTCTATATCCTCAAAATCAAGGTTGTGATTGCCAACGAAACCATGCATACCCTGACCGATCATTCTGATACCTTTCTGAATGGCTTCTTCGAAAGTTCGTCCAATAGACATCACCTCACCTACCGACTTCATGCTTGAGTCAATCAGCTTAGAAACCCCGGCAAACTTATTCAGGTCCCAACGTGGTATCTTACAAACTATATAATCCAGGGAGGGCTCGAAGAAGGCCGAAGTAGTTTTTGTAATCGAATTTCTTAATTGATGAAGTCCATAGCCCAGCCCAAGTTTGGCAGCAATAAAAGCCAGGGGATAACCGGTAGCTTTCGATGCCAATGCAGATGAACGGGAAAGTCGCGCATTAACCTCAATTACCCTGTAATCTTCTGATTCCGGATCCAGGGCATACTGTACATTACACTCTCCTACAATACCAATGTGGCGAATAATTTCTATGGCCAGTTTTCTTAGCTTATGATATTCATTGTTGGTAAGCGTCTGCGAAGGAGCAACCACAATACTCTCCCCCGTATGTATTCCCAGGGGATCGAAATTCTCCATGTTACAAACAGTAATACAATTATCGAAGCGGTCTCTGACAACCTCGTATTCTACCTCTTTCCATCCTTTCAATGATTCTTCAACGAGAATCTGTTTTGAATATGAAAATGCATTGGCAGCCAGGTTCTGTAGTTCTTTGTCGTTATTGCAAAATCCGCTTCCCTGTCCGCCTAAAGTATAAGCAGCCCTGATAATGATAGGAAATCCAAGTTTATTAGCTGCGGCTTTTGCCTCATCGATTGAGGTACAAGCGACACTTTTTGGTGTTTTTACATTTATTTCCTTAAGCTTGCCGGAAAATAACTCACGATCTTCAGTATCCATGATGGCCTGGACCGGTGTTCCCAACACTTCAACATTATATTTTTTAAGGATGTCATTATTGTACAGTTCAACACCGCAGTTAAGTGCTGTTTGACCGCCAAAGGCCAGGAGAATACCATCCGGCTTTTCTTTGATGATTACTTTCTCAACGAAATATGGAGTAATTGGTAAGAAATATATTTGATCCGCAACATCTTCAGATGTCTGAACAGTCGCAATATTAGGATTGATGAGAATGGTATAGACCCCTTCTTCTTTAAGCGCTTTAAGTGCCTGTGAGCCAGAATAATCAAATTCCCCTGCTTCACCGATTTTTAGTGCTCCCGAACCGAGAATGAGAACTTTCTTAATGTTGTCGATCATTGTAATGTTTTAATGAAATACTGCGTTCTGACCCTTGTTAGAAAAAGATCATTACAATTCGGGGTTTAAAATTAAAAAAAAACAGACAGTATGGTATTAATCTGATAAAAATGGCAAAAATGCCGGATAATGAAAAGGCTTATGTTTATATTCTTACTGAGAACCAGGGCACGGAAGTTTCAGAAACGGAAAGCCCCCCGTTTAATGGGTTTGTATCCATCGATTTTGCACAGGGGAGGGAAGGAGGCCTTTAATTCCAACCGTATTATAGTAGAGATTTTTCGAGATGGCCACAAAGATTGTTTATAATGCCAAGACACACATGGCGCGTTTCAGTAATTATTTCTTATTTTTCTCCACCATATCAATAAAATCATCAAAAAGATGTGCAGTATCTGTTGGTCCGCCAGAAGCCTCCGGGTGAAACTGCGTTGAAAAGAAAGGCTTTGAAGTGTGTTTCATTCCTTCGTTGGTGTTGTCATTAAGGTTGATAAAGAGAGGATCCCATTCATCAGATAATGATTCATTGTCGATAGCAAAACCATGATTCTGTGAGGTGATATATGCTTTGTCGGTACCTACCTCGAGCACTGGTTGGTTATGACTACGGTGACCGTATTTCAGTTTGTAGGTATTAGCTCCTGCAGCAAGGGCCATCAACTGATTTCCAAGGCAGATGCCAAAGATGGGAATATCTTTTTCAAAGGATTTTGACAGCTTATCTATGGTTGCCTGGCACTGTTTTGGGTCGCCGGGACCATTGGAAATAAAGAGTCCGTCGTATTCCTCCTTTTCCAGGTCATGATCGAAGGGTACACGTATTACAGTCGTATCTCTCTCCAGAAGATACCTGATAATATTATACTTCACACCACAGTCGATAAGTAGAATTTTGTTTTTCCCGCTGCCGTAAATTTCTTTCTTATCGATAGATACACTCGCAACCAGGTTTTCCTGGTTAGGATCATACCATTCGGGCTCGACATTATTGTATATTACCTTTCCCAGCATGGATCCTTTTTCTCTCAAGATCTTGGTTAACATCCTTGTATCAAGGCCGAAGATACCTGGTATCCTGTTTTTCTTAAGCCATTCGCCGAGACTTTTTTCTGCATTCCAGTGAGAATATTCAGCGGAATAATCACTTATTATAAGAGCAGAGATATGCAATTTTGAGGATTCGAAAAAGCGAAACATTTTATCTTCCAATGCTTCATTAGGAACACCATAATTTCCAATGATAGGATAGGTTAACACGAGAATCTGGCCCTTGTATGACGGATCTGTCAAGCTCTCCGGATAACCTGTCATTGCTGTGTTAAAAACCACTTCACCGGCAATACTTCCTTCATGGCCAAATGAGTAACCCAGGTAAGTGCTGCCGTCTTCTAGTTTGAGTTGGATTCTTGGATATTCCATGCGTAATGTAATAGGGTATTATTTTGTTTCAATAAGGTTTTCCAGTATGCTGTCTGCCTGTTCAGCGGAAATATTTTTTGCCTTTATGATTTTGTCCTTATCCAGGAGGAAGAGTTGGGGGAAGCTGTTCAGGTTGTATGAGTTCCTGAAATCATTGTTATAGGGACTCCAGCAATTAATCCAATCATAGATCTCATACTCATTTACAAAATTGACCCACTTCTCTTTACCTTCAACAGAATTAATTACGTGAACGGCAATTACCTGGACACCTTGATCCTTATATTTTTCAAACACTTCATATAGTGCGGGAGTTGATTTCTTACAGTGACCGCAATCGGCTTCCCAAAAATAGATCAGGGTAAATTCGGCTTTTACCTGGTACATGAAGAAATCACTCCCAATGTGCGGATCTCTCTTTATGGCCGTGTCCATTTGTGCCATTATGAAATGGTCCTTAGGAAGCCGCTTTAGCACAAAATTTGGAGCAGTATTTCCGATAAACGTTAGTTTTGTTTTTTCATAATTTTGCTTCAGCTCTTCGATAAATTCAGGACTGCTCCATGTGGCTTCCGGAATATAATATTTTTGAGCGATATGAAAATACACCTTGTCCATTCCCATCATCTTACTCTCTGCAAAATTATTGAAAAGTGTTATTAGCATATATCTGAAGAGGGCTTCGTCAGACCTGGATTTTTCTAATAGAAAATCTACTGAAACGATGAGTGAGTCGGGGTGTTGGAAAGCTACACGGTTGATAAACGTCTTAATTTTGGGTTCATATATTGGTGTGTGTAGCAACCTGAGATCAGAAATGTTGAAATAGTCGAAATAATGATTCTTATAGTACATATATTGTATCGAATCTTTCTGCCTGTCTGTTCCTACCAGTACCTCTTTCGGGGCTTTCACCTCTTTCATTGCCTTAAGAAAAGTTGTAACAAAGAGATCAGGATTTGAATCAATCATATTATTGGTAAAATCTTTCATCTCTAAATTTAATGCATCTATTTCTTTACGTATTCTGGCAGAATCTTTAGCAGAGGATGTATCTTTAAGCCCTTGCGCAAAACCCTGTTGTGCTGTCCTTTTCTCAGACAGAAATGATTTATATTTAAAAAAAAGCTGATTGTCCTCAGATCCTTCGAACTTTGTAAGCTTTGTGAAGTCAGTGCTGTCCACACGGATTTTAAATTCCTGGTCATCCCCGATCATAAAATCAAAAAAATGACCCTGATCAAAATAGAGGACATATAATCCGCCATCAAAGGCCTCCTCCCCTGAAAATGTTCCTGTACCAAGGATGTTTAGATCCAGGGTATCTTTCGGGACCATCCTGGAAGTGAAATATTCGGCAATAATTATCTGCTTGCCGGCAAAATCAGGAGCGTTAATTCCAATTTTATATCCCTGGGCAGATAATGTAACAGCAGTAAGCAGAAGGGTGCTGATTAAAATTTGTAGTCTTTTCTTCGCCATGTACATCAAATTATTATAGAAGGTGCAAATTTAATCATAATAAGGAAATAACCCTGTTATGAATTTGTTAATAGTAAGGACAAGCATTGTGCCAAATTTTTATGTGATATTGCTTGGTAACAGATAAAAATGGAAGTAACTTCGTCTCCGTTCTGATAAATGGGTACTATATAAATCATTTTTAAGATGTTAACACTGCAAGAAGCGCAAGCTCTGATTGAGAAAAGACTACAAAATCTTAACCTGCCTGGTGAGCCAAAAGAGCTTTATGAGCCGGTAAAATATATTCTTTCAATAGGCGGAAAAAGAGTCAGACCTGCATTGGTTCTACTTGCTTGTGATCTTTTTGGTGGATCAACGGCATCGGCCGTCTTTCCTGCACTGGCCATTGAGATCTTTCATAACTTCACCCTTCTCCATGACGATATTATGGATAAATCGGAATTACGGAGAGGAAAGCCAACCGTACATCATAAGTGGGATGAGAATATAGCTCTTTTGTCTGGTGATGTGATGTCTATGCTTGCGTCCCGTCTCATTAATGAATCTCCGGGAGCCGTGTTGAGAAATGTCAATGATGTATTTACCAAGACAGCAGTCGAAGTGTGTGAAGGACAACAATTTGATATGAATTTTGAGTCCCGCGTGATGGTTGAAGAAGAGGAATATCTTAGAATGATTGAGTTAAAAACAGCCGTTCTTATTGCTGCAAGCTTAAAGATTGGCGCTATGCTTGGTGGGGCGGCAGAAAAAGATGCCGAAGACCTGTACCGGTTTGGCAAGAATATGGGAATAGCTTTCCAATTGCAGGACGATCTGTTGGATACTTATGGTAAGCAGGAGGAATTTGGTAAGAAAACAGGAATGGATATTATTGATAATAAAAAGACCATTCTAATGATTGCCGCTTTGCGTGAAGGCAATAAAGAGCAAAAGAAAACGCTCATGCACTGGCTGACAATAAAGGATTTTGATGCTCAGAAGAAAGTTTGCGCAGTGATTGAGATTTTTGATGCCCTGGATATTAAATCCATTGTCAATAAGATGATTCATCTCTACTACGATGAAGCTATTGAAAACCTCAGGAATCTCAACAGGCCCGATGAAGATAAAACGGAATTGTTCAGCTTTGCAGAATACCTGCTAACCAGGAAGAAGTAGCATTACCCACTGCCTACTGGCTTGCTACATCCCCAATTCCAACAAATCTCCGCTATTACTGCCATACTTGCGCACCAATGCCTGGAGCTCCTCAATCTGGGCCATCACCTCGTACCAGTCCTGTTGTACATTTTCAAAGAGCCGTCGGTTCAATGATTTATAATAGTTTAGTCTTTCGTCAAGTATAAGGTTATATTCTACAAGAATCTTATTGGCTTCCTTTGTTTCACCGCACTTGAAGTATGCTTCAATGATACCTTCATGGTGGATGGTGTTACCATTGCCATCAGGGAAGGTTAAGCCGGCAACAAACCTGTCGTAAGGCAAAACATCGTTGGGTGAAAGCTCCATGCATCGATTCAGTACATTAACAGCTTTCACTGTATCTCCTTCTTCAAGAAGGGCAAGGGCAAGTCGTGTATGCAAACTCCTGAACCTGATTACTGATAGCGTTCTGATGGTGTAATAATCCAGGGTTACGTCTGGTTCATTCATTCGTCCCCAGGTGAACTTGTTCATCACATTTTCATACATCTTGTCTGTATCTATTCTTCCCATTACTAGAATGCTTTCACGAGGAGTATATATGGGTACAACTTTATAGGCCAGGCCTTCCAGTTGATAATAGTTTTCCAGCCCAAGACTGCCGTCAAATCCTCCTGAAGTAAAATAAACAGGCCGTTTCCAGTCGTTTTGAGCAAAGATGTCAATTTGTGCAATATTTCCCTTCAGAATCTGCGCGTTCGGACTGAGTTGAATCCGGACTTCCTTCACCATTTTATCGGCATCCTTTGGCTGAATAATTTTATTGTCAATTACAGCGGCAGAATCAACCTCAATAACTATTTTATTGGTAGGAATAAAGTCGACGTATTCATGATTTCTTAGCTGTAGCTTGGTTCTTTTGTCTTCACTTTTTATAAAGGAGGAAATATAGTCTACAGTGGCCCACCTCTCGTTTTCCCTAACGTAAATGGAATTATTGGTTCCGTCTTTATACTTATCAAAAGGCAAAGAGATGGGTAGAGGATTCGATTTATATGACTTCTTCTTCATCTGATTTATATGCCATTCGGTATTGAAGAGCATCATATTTACAACCCTGACGTCAGTGCGGACTCCTTCAACATCCTGTATATACCACAGTGGAAATGTGTCGTTGTCTCCAACAGTATAGAGAATAGCATTTTCATCACATGACTCCAGGTAATTTCGGGCAATATCCCTTGCAGTATATCTTCCCGACCGGTCATGATCATCCCAATTCTGAGTTCCCATAAGCACAGGTGCCGCTAAGAAGGCAATCAGGAAACTCACTATAGCCGGTACATTTCCCTTGAACCAGCGTGAAAGAATATTTGCCAGTCCTGCCACTCCCATTCCTACCCATATGGAGAATGAATAAAACGATGCCGCATAGGCATAATCCCTTTCTCTCGGCTGATATGGAGCTTGATTCAGGTATACCACAATGGCAACCCCTGTTAAAATAAACAGGAACATGACGACCCAGAAATCCTTAATATGACGTTTCAAATGGAAAAACATCCCTATAATTCCCAGGATTAGCGGGAGAAAGAAATAAGTGTTTCTTGCCGGATGATTGGCCATCTCCGTTGTCAGCTGCTTCTGATTTCCAACAAAGGCCTTATCAATAGCTTTGATGCCGCTGATCCAATTTCCATTGAGAATGTTTCCGTGGCCCTGAACATCGTTCTGTCGCCCGACGAAGTTCCACATAAAGTACCGGAAATACATATGTCCAACCTGGTATCGGAAGAAGAATTCTACATTATCAAGATAGGTCGGATTATTCGGGTCTTTTATAGAACCAAATTCTTTATAAGCTTGTTTGTGCCGGGGATCCCTGCTGTACATTCGGGGAAGTAATATTCCCTTTTCACTATAGATAAGCTCCGGTTTACGGTTAGCGATTTCGTATTTATTATCTTTTTTATTCAGAACGTAAATCGGCTTTTTATACTCAACATCAACGACTTCCGCATTGTATTGATTTCCGGTTACAAGCGGGCGATCACCATATTGGTCCCGGTTGAGATAGGAGAGGAGCGCGAAAGCATTTTCGGGTTTGTTTTCATTCATAGGAGGCTCAGCCAGGGAACGAACAACAACCATAGCATAGGATGAGTATCCAATGATGATCACTGTTAAACAGAGAAGTATTGTATTGGCAAGTACGTTTTTATTCTTGAACTGGGTCATGTATATACCTAATACAAGAGCTCCCAGAAGCAGGATTACATAGATCACAATTCCAGTATTATAATGAAAGCCGAAGGAATTAGTGAAAAGGAGCTCAAACCAGGTAGCAACAGTTACCAATCCAGGTATTATGATATAATTGATGGTTCCAAGGATCACTACACCGGCACCGATGGCAAGGGCAAGTCCCTTTCGTGTTACTTCGTATTTTTTGAAGTAATATACCAGTACGATAGCCGGTATGGCAAGGAGGTTCAGGAGGTGAACACCAATAGACAGACCAATGAGGTAGGCAATAAGGATCAACCACCTGTTGGCATTTTTTTCATCTGCAATGTTCTCCCACTTTAATATGGCCCAGAATACCACGGCCGTGAACAATGAAGAAGTGGCGTAAACCTCACCTTCCACTGCTGAAAACCAGAAAGTATCTGAGAAAGTATAGGCCAACGCTCCAACAAGTGAGCTACCCAATATCAGGATGTAATTATTTAGGGTATAGTCAGCATTACTTTTGATATATATTTTTTTGAGAAGATGGCTGATGGTCCAGAAAAGAAACAGGATAGTGAAAGCGCTGGTTGTAGCAGAAAATGCATTATACATTTTTGCCACATTAGCAGGATCACTGGCAAACAGTGAAAACAATCTTCCCATCAGGAGAAAGAGAGGCGCTCCAGGAGGGTGTCCAACCTGCAGTTTATACGAGCTTGCAATAAATTCACCACAATCCCACAAACTTACTGAGGGCTCAATGGTGAGAAGATATACTACAAGGGCTATGAAGAAACTAAGCCATCCTAATATGAGATTATATTTTCTGAAATTATGCATCGGTCAATTATTTGATCTGTTACAGGGCACCGTTGGATTTTTGAGCATCCAATTTACCTTTTTTTCAAGATGTTGCGAAATTAAGGAAAATTGTGGAGAAAGAAGTGACTGGAGGATTTTGAGTACTTTGAGTGCTTGGAGTGCCTTGAGTGGGTGGGCTCGATGGCATGAAAATGCGACTGCATTTTATCTATTAAAATAGACGAGAATAAAGATTAGCCAGAGGGGAGAAGGATAGCCAGAGGGTAATTTATCAATGGAGAAGTCCCCACTATCTTGGATACTAAACGCTTATCATTTTTGGCATGAAAAAATTGAAAAATATAGCTTCATTATACTTGTTGGATTCATGGAGGAAACATATATTTGTCATTCTTCAAACAGAAATAACATGAAAGCAAAAAGTATCTCGGATGCTGAGGATATGATTTATTCTACCTACCCGGAATTTGAATATGAGTATGCGAACGTGAAGGAGCCGGATTCTCTCAAACCAAAGGAACAACGACTAACGATCGGGCTTGACGACAGAAAGATTGATGGAAAATTGACTACTACTGTCACCGGGTATATTGGGAAACGAATAGACTTGATTGAATTGGAGCAAGAATTGCATGACGCTTGCAGAACTTGTGGCTCTTCAAGAATGTATGATCTGTTTTTAAAAGGAGATGTAAGAAAGAGGGCTTATGTATTTTTACGCAATAAAGGATTTGGGGTTCAATTTGCTGCCGTCAGCTAGGAATAGAGGATTACAACTTTCTACTATCCTCTGTATTATCTTCTTATGTTTTAATTCTTCGAATTCTTATGGCCAGTTTTATGAGTATGGACAAGATGCCGGCTCAGTAAAATGGAACCATTTTTCCAGCGATCATTACCAACTTATTTTTCCACGGGGTCTTGATACCCTAGCCATGCATTTTGCGGATAAACTGGAATATTTTTATCCTTTCCAGGCAGATGCATTGAAACATGAGCATGGCAAAATGCCGGTTATAGTTCATAACGAGGCAAGCTTTTCCAACGGGGTATTTGTATGGGCCCCAAAACGATTGGAAATTTTTACAAATCCTGATCCGAATGGCTATCCCCAGGACTGGCTTACTCAACTTGCTATACACGAAGGAAGGCATGCCGTACAGGTTTCGAAGCTGAACCAGGGATTCTCAAAAGGGCTCTCCTATATTGCCGGGGAACAAGCTGTGGGAGCGATTACCGGTTTTTTACCCATGTGGTACCTTGAAGGTGATGCCGTAGACGCTGAAACAAGGTTTTCACAAACCGGGAGGGGACGAATGCCTTCTTTTGAAATGGGAATGAAAGCTCAATTGCTTGAAAAAAAAGAATATTCATTCTCCAAAGCACTTTTAGGATCATATAAAGATTATGTCCCCAACCATTACGAATTGGGCTATCTTCTGGTTCGACACGGCAAAAGAAAGTATGGAAACAATCTTTGGATTGATATGGAGGATTATGCTGCCAGGAAACCATACCTGATCTCTCCTACCTATTTTAGCATGCTTAAGTATGGGGTGAAATCAAAAAGATCGTTTTACCTGGAAGCCCTTGAGGAATATGCCACACACTGGAGAAAAAACAGGAATAACAGGACGATCAATCCACATGAAACCTGGAGTCAGCCAAAGGAAAATTTTTTTTCTAACTACCATTTTTCTCAATGGGTATCAGATTCAACGCTAGTTGTACTTAAGAGCGGACTGGATCAAATACCTGAATTTGTTGAATTGAATTCCAGGGGAGAAGAAAAAAGGATATTCAGGCCTGGGTATATGAATTCTGGAAGATTTAGCATGAGTGGACAATTCCTGGTTTGGGATGAATGGGTTCCGGACGTCAGGTGGAGTAACAGGAACTATTCAGTTATCCGCATGCTTGATATGAATACCGGGAAAGTAAAGTCCCTGGGTTCCAGGACAAGATACTATGCTCCTGCTTTATCCAATTCAGGAAAACAGATTGTATCAGTTGAGCAAAAAACAGATCACTCCTTTAACCTTGTTGTATTGGATTTCGACGGGTCAGTCATCAAATCGGTACCCTCCCCTGGTAATAAATATATACAGCATCCCACCTGGATGGAGAACGATACGGCGATACTTGTAACTTTAAATGACCTCGAGGGAGAATTTCTTTATACGTATTCTCTTAAAGGTGATCAGTGGAGAGAAATTTTCCACTCCGGATTCAACGACATTTCATTTCCCTTAGTTCGTGCAGCAGATATATACTTTAGCGGAACTTTTTCGGGGATAGACAACATCTACTGTTTCAACACGGACACTGATAGCCTGTTCATGGTTACATCTGCTGAGTTTGGAGCTTTTGAGCCAGCTATATGCCCTTCAGGAACCATGATTTCTTATTCAGATTACCATTCAAATGGCTATCATGCAGCAACTTCTGTTCTTGAAAAATCAAATTGGATCCCCAGGGAGAATATTCCCCCGAGAACAGAGCAAATGGAGTTTGAGTCGAGCGAGACAGAAATGGCTATTATTAAAGGAGAGCAAAGCATAGTACCGGGCGATTATTCTCCGGTTCCTTATAATAAAGCCCTGAATTCTGTGCATCCACATTCATGGTTGCCCCTGTATTTCGATTATTTAAATCCTGAAGCAGCCCTAAGTCCTGAAGAATTTCCGGTGAGCCTGGGAGCAACATTGCTTAGTCAAAATTTGTTGAGTACGGTGACCGGAATGCTTGGATATGAGTATAAAGATAAATTCCATTACCTCCATACCGGGGTTACTTTTAAAGGTAAATTTCCTATTTTTAATTTGCGCATGGATTATGGCGGATATCCCAGTGTCTTTATAGTTGATTCGAATGATTCGATTGCTGTTAAACCAAACCGCTTAAGCATAAGTTCTTCTGTATATTTTCCAGTGAGGTTCAATACGGGAAAGTTTATCACATTTTTACAACCCAGGGTGGGATGGAGCTATTCCAGTGATATTTTCTATAATCCAGACTACAGTTCCTATTTTACAGGTAGTCATAGGTTAAACTACCAGCTTTTTTTTACTTCTTACTTAAGAACAAACAAAAGGGACATACTCCCCAGGCTAGGCTTTACCGCCATTGCTTTCTACCAGCATGCTCCATTTGACAAGCCTATTTTTGGTGACATATTTTCCTATTCCGGATCTTTGAATGTGCCCGGCCCGCTGAGACATCAAACAATTAAACTGAAATATTCGCACCAAATCCAGCACCCGGGGGCATATTGGTACAATAACAGTATTGCTATTCCCAGGGGAACGTTTGGATTGCTAGGAAAAGATATAACGATGTTCAGTCTGGATTACACACTGCCTCTGCTATACCCGGATTTATCTATCGAACCTCTTATTTACCTTAAACGTATCCGGGCCAATATATGGGGAGACTACCTTGTTGGAAAGGAAATGAACGCTGGTTCCGGTAATCCACTGGAGGACCAGGTTCATTCTTCATATGGATTCGACCTGCTTTTTGATTTTCATCCTATAAGGATGTTTTTCCCTTTTGCCATGGGGGGAAGATTTGCCTATCTGCCAGGCACCAAAGAGTTGAATGTAGAGTTTTTGTTTAATATTGATATTTAAAGGAAGATTATCGGCCTCAAACTGGCCTTCCCCCGCCAGGGGAAGAAATTCGCTCCGATAAAACTTTTCGATTAATTGTGATCCGGGGCTCCAACTTAAGGCACTCTAAGTACTCAAGGCTCTTCCTATCTATTCCCCTGAGCTAAACTGCTTTTCTATTGTGAAATACTCCGGTGAGGCAACCGTTGTGGCTCCAATTTTTACTGAGGGCTTAATTTTTAAGCTGAGACGAGTGGGTTGTCCGCCAGCGTCAATTAAGTTCAGACCAAAATTTAGCATGGTTTTTGGATTGTCGCCTTCCAGGTATTCATAGAGATTTGTTTCTATGCGAATAGGAATAACAGCAGATCCTCCGTTTGCGGCAATTTCAATCCGATTGGTAATTCTTCCGGTGGTAATTTGCACATCGTCAATAAAAGCGATCCAATCAATAAAATTTACTGCAGCCATAGATGTTCCGGGATTTTTTACTTCCACATTGGCAGTTATTCCGAAAGGAAGCTGTCTGTTTTTGATATTTGCCACAACATTTAATCCATCCATAAAGGTAAGGTCTGTAAAAGCTTGTACCTTCATTACATCTATTCCGGATAGCACCGGGTCCTGGGCAGAATGAAAGCTGTATTCACATTTCGTTAGTGCAGCAATAGCAACAAGCTCTTCAAGTATGCTACAGCTGGAGAGAATAGCTGAAAGCAGGAATATTGAAATAATTTTTTTCATTTGTGGTATGTTTATTTGTTCTCTTTTAAACCTTGTCTATTAATTATGCTTCAGGGCTCCAACTCTAGTTCACTCTAGTTACTTTAGTTCACTTTTTCTTTGATCAATCACCCCCAACCTGGCCTTCACCCGCCGGGGGAAGGAATTCGCTCCGAAAAACTTTTCGATAAATTATGATTCGGTACTCCAACTCAAGGCACTCTAAGTACTCAAGGCACTTTTTCTTATCTTCGTCAAGTAAATGTAGGAATTTTCTTGCTTCAAAAGAAGATTATAATTTTGTTACGCATGTCGAATGATCTGTTTTCATATGGCCCAAAAAATATCAAGGAATTCCTTAAGGATAATCTTGTGGCGATTTTATGGACAGTTATCATACATCTGCTTGTATTAATCACACTTGTTTTTATAAAGGTAGATTCTTTGAAGAATGATATAGAGTTGGGTGTTATGCTTGACTTTACAGAGGAGAAGTCGCTGGAAGAACTACTTGAAGAAGAGATGATTGAGGTCCCGGCCGAGTGGCTGGAGCAGGTTTATGCGGCGAGAGAGCAGGCAAGTAACAGGGCAGTGAATGTGAATGATGAAGTACAGCAGGATCTTTCAACAGTGGATTACGTTCAGGATCTTTTGAATGAACTTGAATTGCAAAAGGATGATGAATTTTTGAAGGACAGGGAAAAGTGGGAGGAGATTATTTCATCGTATGTGTATGAGGATTTACCTCAGCCGGAAAAGATTGATGTAGAAGAGGAAGAGCCATTTACTGGTCCCACAACCATAACATTTGAATTTTTAGAACCTCCTCTGAATAGAATAAAACGGTATTTTACAATCCCGGTTTACAGGTGCGAGGGCTCGGCTTTAATTGTCGTTGATATTGTTGTGGCGAGGGATGGGTCTGTAATCAATGCCGATGTTTCTAAAAGCAGTGCAGATGAATCCATGCCTTGTTTTGTCGAGGCAGCAACTGAAGCAGCACTAAGATCGGCATTCAGGAGTGATTTTTCTGCCCCGGATAAGCAAAAGGCCAGGATTATTTACCAATTTATCGCTCAATAATTACTTTTCCGAAAAAAGATTATTTGCAGTATCAGCCATGTCAGCAATATCTTGTTTTTGCATACAATCGAAGTGTTTTTTCGGACATTTGTCAAACCCCAGTTTGGAGCAGGGTCTACAAGATAGATTCTTCACTTCAAAATCAACAGAGCCCTCTCCGGGCAAATAGGCATACATGCCAAAATCAGGAATAGTATTTCCCCAAACAGTAATGATATTTTTCTTAAATGCAGCCGCGATATGCATCATCCCTGTATCATTTGAAATAACGGTTTTTGCCTGTTGGATAAGTGAAGCAGATTGATTGACAGAATACTCACCGCAGCCATTAAGTATTTGTTGTACTGAAGATTCCCGGATAATTTCCTCAGCCCTCTCTTTATCTTCAGGACCGCCTACAATAATAACCGGGTGTTCAAGTTTATGGATCAGTTTTATTAACTGTTCATTTGGCAACCTTTTTGTGCTATGCTGCGCGCCTATGACCAGGGCGATATATCCTAAACTGAATTCTTCGGGCAGGGTATCAGGGCTTACAATATCTTCATCCGGAATAAAATAGTCCAGTCCTTTTCCGTCATTTTTAACATCGAAAAGGTTGGCAGTATCAAGATAGCGATCTACCATATGCTTGTCGGGCAGACGGTTAATCTTGAAATTTACTAGCAGCCATTTTTTCAGATTAAGTTTATTAACCGTGAAGAACATTCTTTTAAGCGATCTCTTAACATTAACAGATCGTATGCTGTTTTGCAAATCCAGGATATAGTCGAACTGTTCTTTTTTAAGGTCATTAATGGTAAGCTGGGAGTTATCTGCCAGTATGTGTACTTTATGAATGTAGGGATTAGAACTGAGAATGGGGACGAATTGTTTTTTCGTTAAAAAATGCACTTCTGCGCCTTCAACCTGATCTTTCAAACATCTTATGAGTGGTGTTGTAAGGACAATATCACCGATGGAACTAAACCTGATTACCAGATATTTAACCATCTATTTGAACTCCTTAAAGAAAAGTAATATAGCCAACCAATATTCTCCATTTGAGGGATTAGATGGCAGCAACGCGCTGGTTCCTCTCATCCCTTCATTTGCTTCTGGTTGAAATGCAGATTTGTATTCATCATCGATTCCTGAAAGCATCTGTTCCATATATGGAAATTCAGCTTGTGTGGATGCTATTAAAACTGGTTTTTGCATACCGGAGATAGTATCCTGAATACTCAGGAGTGGGGCATAAAATTCACCGGGACTAAGAGCAATAACTCCTTTTACTTCATTCATCTCCTTACTAAGCTTCAGACAAAGAGACCCAGTAGCTCCTGAACCAAGTAAAACTACTTTTTTCCCTGACTTAATAAAGCAATAATCAATTGAGGAGCGGATATCATTTTCAACCCCTTCTCTTCCAAGGACATAGTTTCCTTGCCTGGATCGCCTTACTGTTTCATTGCTAATGAAATTTGCATTTCCACCGTTTCTGATATCTACAGCCAGGCAGTTGTAGTCCATTTTTTGAAAGCGTTCAGCAATGGGCTCAAATTCACCACGGCTTGAACCTTGTTCATGCAAAAGTATAATATATGGCAGGGTATCAGAAAGGAAATAGAGATCGGCGGTAAGTTCTAAGCTATCAACAGATTGAAGAGTGATAATTTCTTTTTGGGTTTTAACAAAGCCAAGCATCCCCAGCGAAAGAATAAGGATACATCCCACTAAGAAAAGCCGGACGAAGCGTAGTCGTGTTATTTTATAATAAGTTTTCTGCAAGTACAATTATTTTATTGTTTTTTGCCTCAATTACTCCACCATCAATATCAAATGTTGTTTTCTTTCCATCCGAAGCAACAATTTTTATTTGTCCCTTTTCAAGAGTGGAGATAATCGGGGCGTGGTTTTTCAGGATTTCAAATGATCCTTTTGAGCCAGGCACCTGAATAAGATCTGCTTCGCCTGAAAAAAGTTTTTTGTCCGGGGAAATGATTTCCAACAACATTACATTTGTAAGTTTAAAAAATATCAGTCCAAATACTACTTTGTCTCAGCCAATAGTTTTTTACCTTTTTCAATGGCATCTTCAATAGTACCAACAAGGTTAAAGGCAGCTTCAGGATATTGATCTACTTCACCGTCCATAATCATATTGAATCCCTTTATTGAATCTTCGATGGGAACAAATACTCCATCCAATCCTGTAAACTGGGATGCAACATGAAAGGGTTGTGAGAGGAATCGTTGAACTCTCCTGGCCCGGTGAACGCTAATTTTATCTTCTTCTGATAATTCATCCATTCCGAGAATAGCGATAATATCTTGTAATTCATTATATCTCTGAAGCAGATTCTTGATCCGTTCAGCAGTTTCATAATGTTCTTTGCCAACAATATCTTCAGAGAGAATCCTTGAACTTGAGTCCAATGGATCAACAGCAGGGTAAATTCCAAGTGATGCAATTTTTCTACTCAACACTGTTGTTGCATCAAGGTGTGCAAATGTTGTTGCAGGTGCCGGGTCTGTAAGGTCATCTGCTGGCACATATATCGCCTGTACTGAGGTGATAGAGCCATTCTTTGTTGAGGTAATACGTTCCTGCATCACACCCATTTCAGTGGCAAGGGTTGGTTGGTATCCAACTGCAGATGGCATACGGCCTAGCAGCGCAGAAACTTCGGAACCTGCCTGTGTGAAACGGAAAATGTTATCTACAAAGAAAAGAATATCACTACCGCCTTCTTCACCTTCTCCATCCCTGAAGGATTCAGCAACTGTAAGACCAGAAAGAGCAACAGTTGCACGTGCTCCGGGAGGTTCATTCATCTGACCAAAGACTAATGTGGCTTGTGATTCTTTCAAAAGCTCTTTGTCAATTTTGTCAAGATCCCAGGATCCTTCTTCCATTGATTTTACGAATTCCTCACCATATTTAATAATGCCGGATTCAATAAATTCCCTTAACAAGTCATTTCCTTCCCTGGTTCTTTCACCTACACCAGCAAAAACAGATAAACCTGAGTATTTCTTGGCGATATTATTAACAAGTTCCATAATAAGAACTGTTTTTCCAACTCCTGCACCACCGAATAATCCAATCTTTCCACCCTTTACATAAGGAGCAAGCAGGTCAATTACTTTAATACCGGTAAACATCACTTCTGTCTCAGTTGAAAGTTCACTGAATGTTGGAGGATCCCTGTGTACGCCATATCCATCACTGTTGTCTACTTCTCCAATCCCGTCAATTGCTTTGCCTATAACATTGAGTAAGCGACCTTTGATTTGCTCACCTTTTGGCATTTTTATGGATGATCCTATGGCCACAACATCCATTCCACGTTGTAAACCATCAGTGGAGTCCATAGCAATAGTTCTGATAGAATGTTCTCCAATGTGTTGCTGGCACTCAATGATAAGTTTTGTGCCATCTCCCCTGTCTATTTCTAATGCCTCATGGATATTAGGTAATTCACCACCTGATTTTTCAAAGCTTACGTCAACTACCGGACCAATGATTTGAATGATTTCACCTTTCTGTGACATGTATCTCCAATTTTTCTGTGTTAGCGTATATACTTGGATGACAAATTTAGTATTTTTTCTTGTCTTCATGATGCTATAATGTGTGAAAATCTGTTCCGTATACCAAAGCAGGTTTTTGACAGGTGACAATTATTTTTTTACATTTGTTAATAGAATTGCATTTTATGAAGAAAATTATTTTCATTTCGATTGCTTTTTTAATGATTTCAGCTTCAGCTTTGGCCCAGCTTGATCGCATTGGAGTTGGCTTATCATTTTCTGAAAAAATAGTTTATAATCTCATTGCAAAAACAGGAAATCCCGGGATCAATGTCAGGACATGGATCGCACTGGATAAGCGTAAAACCATGTTTATTGTTCCCTCTGTTACAGCATATAATCCTCACACCGTTAAGCCAAACAGCAGCTTTTTTACTACCACTTATTTATTTCATGGAGATATTGATTTTCAATACAGGATATTCAATGAAAAAACATTGACTGTTGTCGGGTTTGCAGGCGTGAACTATACGTATCTCAATTATAATGTTGAATTATTGATTGCATCTATGGTTGATCCACCAGTTTCAGGTGCCACTTTTGGCTTTGGTCCCAATCTGGGTGCCGGACTTGAAATGAAAATGACCTCATTTTGGGATTTTCATGTAAACGCAAAATATGCCTGGCCCGGCCTTGTGCTTAATGCTCCCGAAAGCGAGAGCATCTGGGATGAAACAAAACCGAAATTTCTTTCTTCGCCATTAACAGCTTTGGTTATTGAGGTGCAGGCAGTCTATTATTTCCATGGTCGCGGAAAAGGATACAGAAGATAGTTGATGGCAATTCAAATTTTTTTATCTTTATTCATTAATATTATCAATAAAAAAATATGGCAAGCTTAGCATTTTTATTGGGGATGGTCCCAAGCACTGAAAAAGTAGAGGCAGCAGATGATAAGATCCGCGCCGATTATGCCGAATTTTTAAGGTTTGAAAGCTCTGACGAGTTGAAACATTTTCAGGAGTTAGAGCAAGAAGTTAAGTCCAGCGACTTTGCTGTAAGAAAACGCCAGGTGCCAAAGGCAGAACGGGCAGAATCTGAGGAATATAAAAAGGCACAAGAATATCGTGAGTTAAAGAAATCAGAAAAAATCGTCTGGTTCTTTAAAACGAAAAAGAAAAATCCTTTTAAAGAAATTGCACGTTGGGAAGAGACCTTTAATGAACCCTTCTCAGCTTCTGCTTTAGACCGGAAGACTTGGATGACCCACTACTACTGGGCTGATGCTGCATTGAAAGAACCTTATGTGATGGCAGATGATTTAAGCTTCATGTCTGATGGAAAGAATGTTGAATTTTATGACAATAAAATTCGCCTGGTAACAAGAGTAGAACAAGCAGAAGGTTACAAATTGCATCTTGATCATGGATTTCTGATCGGTCATTTTGATTATACCTCTGCTCTTATCAGTACCGGGAAAAGCTTCCGTCAGAAGTATGGCACGTTTAAAGCCAAGATAAAAATGGCTCCGGCTGATAGTCAGCAAGCTTTCTGGATGATTTCTGAGACTGCTACTCCGCATATTGATGTAGCGAGATATGAAAAAAATAAATTGTGGTGTAACTTTTTCTGGTCACCTCGTGCGGGACAGGTGCCTTCAAAGTCACAATCAAAAACCAGTGGTTCAAAATATACCAATGATTTTTTCATTGTTACCCTTGAATGGAGCCCTAACAAGCTAACCTGGAAGATCAACGACAAAGTCTTTAAGACCCAAACTTCGGGTGTGCCACAGGAAGAAATGTATATGCTTTTCAGTACAGCTCTTAAAGAGGGTGCTGGTGAAAACGGATTACCTGCTGCAATGGAAATTGATTGGGTGAGAGCATATAAGCTGAAGTAGATAACATTGTCTGAACCGGGATGCGTCAGATGTAAGGATGTGTCAGATGGAATACAAAGGGGAGTCGCCGCAGGTGTCTCCCTTTCTTATTCTACCTCGCCTCCAAAGAAGCTTGGAAGGATAAAAACAATATCATCGTGAAGGTCTCAAAAACTCTTTAAACAAATCACTATCATGAAAAAATTTGGCTTTTTACTATTGCTTAGCTTATTATCATACTCTGCATTTACCCAGGACCGGTTGACGGGTGAAACTTTTGCAACGAGATCTGAAGTGATCGCAGTGAATGGAATGGCTTGTACAAGTCAGCCCCTGGCAACTCAGGTCGCCCTGGATATATTGAAAGCTGGTGGAAATGCAGTTGATGCAGCAATTGCTGCTAATGCGCTACTAGGATTGGTGGAACCGACAGGTAATGGTATCGGGGGAGATTTATTTGCGATTGTCTGGGATGCCAAAACAGAAAAGCTATATGGACTAAATGCAAGCGGAAGGTCTCCTAAATCTTTAACACTGGATTATTTTGTGGAAAATGGATATGAGAAGATACCTTCGACCGGTGTCTTACCCGTGTCTGTCCCGGGATGTGTTGACGGATGGTTTTCTTTACAAGAAAAGTTTGGATCTCTGTCTATGAAGAAGATTTTGAATCCGGCCATTGAGTACGCAAGGAATGGATTTCCCTTAACAGAGCTAATTGCCTATTACTGGCAAAGCAATGCCAGGTACCTGGCTGGAAATTTTCCTAATGTCGGCGATGTGTATATGCCTGGAGGAAAGCCACCCTCCAAAGGAGATGTCTTTAAAAATCCGGCCTTGGCGAATACCCTTGAGCTTATTGCCAGGAAAGGAAGAGATGAGTTTTACAAAGGCGATATTGCACATATCATTTGTGATTTTATGGCTGAGCAGGGTGGATTTTTATCTTATGAAGACCTGGCAAGCCACAGTTCAGAATGGGTGGAGCCGGTGTCTGTGAACTATCGGGGTTATGATGTTTGGGAGCTTCCTCCAAACGGACAAGGCATCGCTGCACTGCAGATTCTGAATATTCTGGAGGGCTTTGATGTTACCAACATGGGATTCGGCAGCGCTGAATATATTCATCATTTCTTAGAGGCGAAGAAACTGGCTTTTGAAGATCGGGCAAAATATTATGCGGACCCTGATTTCAATGATCTCCCGGTGGACGAGCTGCTTTCAAAGGAGTATGCTGATGAGCGAAGAGAACTGATCAGAGCGCGAGCAGCCAGGTCATACAATGCAGGATCCATTGAACAGGGGAATACTATTTACCTCACTGTTGCTGATAAAGACGGGAATATGGTTTCTCTAATCCAGAGCAACTATCGTGGTATGGGTTCAGGTATTTGTCCTCCCGGACTGGGGTTTATTTTGCAGGACAGGGGAGAGTTGTTTTCGCTTTCCGAGGAACACATGAACGTGTATGAACCAGGAAAGAGGCCTTTTCATACAATTATTCCGGCATTTATCACCAAAGATGGTAAGCCCTATATTAGTTTTGGACTGATGGGAGGAGCTATGCAGCCACAGGGTCATGCACAAATAGTGGTCAACCTTATTGATTTTGACATGAACCTGCAGGAAGCAGGTGATGCTCCGCGTATCAGGCATGAAGGTTCATCTCAGCCAACCGGAGAAACAATGACTGACGGGGGAACTGTTTTTCTTGAATCGGGTATCGATTATAAGGAGATACGGGAATTATTGAGCAGGGGACATAAAATACAATACAGCAAAGGTTCCTATGGTGGATACCAGGCCATATTGAGGGACCCGGAAACAGGGGTTTACTATGGGGCCTCAGAGTCGAGGAAAGACGGACAAGCAGCGGGGTACTAAGTGACCCCCTCAAGAGCGCTCGGATATTAGAATTCCCAGAAGATAGGGATCATTATCATTGAGACGACGAAGGCCAGGATATTGAGTGGCAAACCGATTTTCCAATAATCACTAAATTTGTAATTTCCGATACTTTGAACAATCAGGTTAGTCTGGTACCCAATTGGAGTTGAAAAACTACATGAGGCAGCTACAGCAATTGCAATAAAAAATGGCCTTGGGTCAACACCAAGTTGGGTTGCCGCAGAAAGGGCAATCGGGAAAGTAAGGGCAGCAGCAGCGTTATTGGTAATAATTTCTGTAAAGAGAGAGGTCAACAGATAGATAGCTGCAAGCACTCCGATGGGGCCAAATGTTGATTTTGAAATGTTTATAACGTAGTGGGCGAGAACATCTGCGGCCCCTGAATTTTGAAGGGCCCTGCTTAAACCAAATGCTGCAGCAACAGTGATCAGGACATCCCAGTTAATGGGTTTAGTATATTTTTTTGCAGGGAAAATTTTAAATGTGGCCATAAGAACCATAGCAATAGCAGCAAAAAAGAACATATCAAAGTTGACATCGCCATATGTAGGTAAGGATCGCCCAACAGTAGCGCCAATAACCATTAATACGGTTACACCAAGTGCGAACCATCTTTTTCTTTTGTCTTTTGTACTGTCCATGTCTCCTATCTCAGTCGCCATATAGAAGACACGTGATTCCCCCCAGTATTTTGTAAAATCATCCGTGGTTAGCAGAACAAGGTTATCCCCGGCCTTGAATTCAATATTTTCCATTCCCGTATAAATTCGCTCACCATTTCTATGTACGGCCATCACAATGGCGTTATAGTGTCCTTTGAAGTCAAACTCCGTAATTGTCTTTTGGATTCCAGGGAAACGAGGAGCAAGAACAACTTCAACCTGCTTCAGGTTCTCATTCATAAATCGCGCATCAGCATTTACCAGGCACCTGAGAGTGATTCCTTTTTTTTGCATCAGGAAACCAATATCCTCAGATTTTCCAGCCAGGATAAATTCATCTCCTTCCTCAATTTTGTGAGGAGTATTTGATATTCGCATATGCTTCCCCTCACGCAAAACGGTTTTAACAACAAATTCAGAAAGACCAGGTAATCGTTTTTTCTCAATTACTTTTCCTATCATTGAACTGTCCTTTTCGAGGATCACATCAAAGTTAAATTCACGCAGCTCATTTGGGAAGCTGTTCTTCGGAATCGTTTCACCTGGCAACAGTCGGTTCGCGAATAGAAACATATAGATAAAGCCTATAACAGCAACAAAAATTCCAACTTTAGCCAGTTCGAACATCCCCAATCCTTCAATTCCCCGGTCAAGCATCATACCGTGTACAACAAGATTAGTAGAAGTTCCGATTAATGTGCAGGTACCTCCCAGGATAGTTGCATAGGAGAGGGGTATAAGAAATTTCTGTGCGGGGAGGTTTAATTTCTCAGCCCACTTTTTCACCATCGGAGCAAAAATAATTACCATTGGGGTGTTGTTCAGAAAAGCAGATATACCTGCAATTGGAATTGTTATCCGCATAAGCATATTTGGGATCGGCGCGCGCTTTTTTGGTAACAATACATTGGCAATCTTACTCAGCGCCCCGGTTTGCTTAAATCCTTCACTTACAAGAAATAGAATGGCAATAGTGATCATTCCTTTATTGGAGAAGCCAGCCAGGGCTTCTTCTGCAGTGAGAATGTCAGCGACCATAAAAATGACCAGCGCTGTAAAGAGAACAAGGCCGGGCCTCATTACTTCTTTTATAAGCGCGATAATCATCAGTAGAATAACTGCAATCGAGATATATCCTTCTAAAGTCATTTATTTTATAGTTTTGCCCAGTGGGGAAGGGGCTTTATTTTTGGTCTTTCACCATAGAAAATATCGTCCAATTTAACAGCCATCACCCGGAAAACCAAATTTTTCTTGATTCCCCACCTGATAAAGCGATGAAACCAATTGTCCGGATGCGCATAAGGACAGCTAATTACGCATCTTCCACAATCGGTTCCTGAGATAGTCCAAAAAAGATAACAGGCCTCGGAATTTATTCGCCATCGACGACTGCCATTAATTTCTTTAAGCGAATCCATGGGAATAGCATTTGCCGGGCACACCTTCGCGCACTTTTTACACCGTGAGCAAAAGTCAAGCATAGATAGATCATGTTTCAAATTATCAGCATACTCCAGTGGTATATCCGTAGTAACAACAACTATTCTTACACGAGGTCCGAGCACAGGTGTCAAGAGTAAGCCCATTCTCCCAATCATGCCTAATCCCGCATCTGCGGCAACAAGTGGACAAATGACTTCGTACTGACCATCAATGTGTGCTTTAGCATTGTATCCCATGCTTTTGATGAAGCCGGTGAGTTTGCTTGCCAGGATTCCAGATTGCAGGTATTGTTCGGCTGATTCCATTACCGTTGTTCCCTCCGGAGCAGGTTTCATCATGTCATGATCCATTTCCACGGTAATAGCAATAGCGTGTGGCAAATCATTCAAAATCTTTCTTCCCTTTTCCGGTCCCCTTCCTTTATAAGAATATAAGTGATGGTCTTTCAGTGCAGTAAATCCAATGCTATGGGCGCCTGTTTCTAACATCCAGCGTTTTATAAATGCTTTTGTTTTATTTCCATCAAGCTCAGATTTCTCAGCATCTGGAGGCAATTCTGCCAGGGCATGAAGATGATCTGTGAGTATGAAATTGGATTTAGCAGCAGCAAAGGTACCAGCATTGAAATATTTTGCATCCGGAGACAAAAGGCCAGGTTTATGTCGCGCTTCATCATCAGGATTTCTACGATCCGGGTATTTATCATAGTAGCTTTTATATTCCGCGGTCCCCGGCAGTAGCTTTCTGCGCGACAATACAGCATCTTCTTCATGAAACCTGGCAACAGGACTTTCGAAACGGTATTTACCTGTTGCAGAAATGGGCAAGAACACCACTATCAAAAACAGTAACACAACAACAATAAAAATGAATTTGAGGGTGTGGTAATCGGGAAGAAAAACAAGTAAAGCTGCAAGTACAAATGCGACTGATAAGGAAATGATGAGTAATATTAATCCTGCCCGAAGCTCTTTTTCGATGAAGGAAGTGATGGCTCCTGCCAGGAAGAAAATAATGCCAAGGGAGCAAATCATCCAAATTAGGAGGTCGGAATATGCCATAGTAAATGATTCGTAATACAATAGTAAGAAAAAAGCGGAGACTTCTTTTTCATACTGTTGAATATTGCGTAAATTAACGCTCGATCTATGCATACTTTATTATTACATTAAATTAAAGCAATGAAACGATTCTTTTTCCTTTTGCCGGCCCTGTTTCTTTTTGTCATACCTGTAAAGCTCTCTGCCCAGGATACAGAAGAGATGGATGATATTGCCAGGGCCACAATGATATTGGATATTGCCAGGTATGTTAAATATGATGAGTCATTCGCGGATAAAGAAGAATTCTCCATCACGATTATGGATGATGATGATGATTTCTACTGGAATGTGGATGGCCTTGCCATGGAGCGAAAATTTGTGCAGGGGAAACCTATTCGTGTATACCTCTTGCCCAAGGAAGAGATGATAACAAATACACAGATAGTGTATATAAATAAAAAGGATGACTATAATATTAAACAAATCCTTAAAACAATTGAAGGCCAGAACACGCTTCTGATTTCAGAGGGCTATTTGTTTAGAGAGTCAATGATAAATTTCATGGTTGTGGACGGACAACCACGGTTTGAAGCCAATGAAGAGCTCATGAATGAACATGGACTGGAAGTTGACGAACTCTTTTTAGGCAATGCGATTAAAACCCGGGACGATTGGGAGCAACTTTTTGAAGTTACGGATGAAGAATTAACAGAGGAGAAAGAAGTTACACGTCAACAGCGTATTGTAATTGCAGAGCAGGACTCTATGATTCAGCTTCAGTTAGCCAGGTTGAAAGAGCTTGGTGATCAGATCATGGTGAAGGAGAAAGAGCTGGAGGAAAAAATAAAAACGCTGTTTACAAAGGAGAAGGAGATTCAAGCCAAGACGGGTGAGATCAGGGCAAAAGAAAAAGAAATCTCAGTCCAGAAGACAAGGATCATGGAGCAAACAACAGAGATGACTGAACAGAAGGAGGTTCTGTCAAAGCAACAGAGTCAGATTTCAGAGCGGGAAGTAGTGATCCAGGAACGCGATACGGAAATCAAGGCAAACGAGGAAAAGATCGCCATTCAGCTGGAAGCGATTCAAAAACAAAAGCTGGTAATCATTGCAGCAATTATTGCCTTGCTTTTGATGCTGGGACTGGCATATTTCATTTTTGTTAACTATCGCAACAAGAAAAAGGCAAACCAGGTGCTGGAGCAGAAGAATATACTGATTGAAAAGCAAAAGGAAGAAGCAGAAACACAACGCGACCAGATCGCTTATCAGAAGAAACATATTACCGACAGTATCCACTATGCGCAGAAAATTCAAAAGGCCATTCTTCCTTCCCTTGAACTATTCTCCGATGAAATAGAGCATTTTGTGCTCTACAAACCCAGGGATATTGTGAGTGGCGATTTTTACTGGGTGGATAAAAAAGGTGATTTACAGATAATTATAACGGCAGATTGCACCGGACATGGTGTTCCGGGGGCATTTATGAGTATGCTGGGAATAAGTCTCCTGAATGAGATCATTAACAACAGGAAAATTGTATCTCCACATGAGATATTGAACAGTCTCAGGGAACTGATAATTGACTCCCTCAACCAGCGCAGGGAAGAAAGTGAGATTAAAGATGGAATGGACATGACGGTTTCAGTGATCGACTACAAGAAGAACAAGCTTTATTTTGCCGGGGCAAATAATCCTTTATATTTTATACGTGAAGGGGAGCTCACTCAGTATAAGGCAGATAAAATGCCAGTGGCGATTTATGATATCATGAACGATTACCAGATGACGACCATTGACCTGAAAAAAGGAGACACTTTCTATACTTTCTCAGACGGTTACGTCGATCAGTTTGGCGGACCGGCACAAAAGAAATTTTTGTCGAAAAATTTCAAGAAAGTATTACTGGAGATTCAGGATCTTCCAATGATTGAACAGGGAGACAAATTGAATGAAGTTTTTGAAGATTATAAGAAAGATGTTGAACAGATAGACGACGTAGTTGTAATTGGCATCAGGTACTAGAGAATTTCACAAAGTGTTTTATAGCAAAAAGGGCTGTCGATTTTCGACAGCCCTTTGGTTTTCTTTGTTATATCTCACTATTCGCAACTCCAGTAGGAGGTAACGCCAAAAATGGTTACGGGTTCAGAATCCTGCTTTTCATAAAGTTGTTCATCACATAAATATAAAGGGACACCTTCTGAGATTTCTCCGTTATTATCCGTTATACGTGTACACCAGGCACAATCATCTCCCAGAAATTCACAGGATGAAGGGATGATCATGGCTGCAAAGAGGAACAGACCGGTGGCAATTCGAAAAATTTTCTTTTTCATATTTAGTTAGGTTTGGAGTTAGGGTTATATGTTTTCTGAGTGTAAAATCATTGTTTATTCACAGTTCCAGTATTCAGATCCGGTTGCCGTGATGGTAATGCCAGAGTTTTTATAATCCAGATATATGTCGCCACAAACAAATTGCGGGGTTCCATAGGTAATGTTGCCATCAAGATCTACCTGAACAAGTTCGCAGTCACCGCATTGCTCAAGTAATTCGCATGATGGTAATATGACGACTGCAGCAAAAAACAGCCCTGCAGTAATATGTAATATCTTTTTTTTCATTTTACAGGTTTTTATAGTTTCTCCTCTAAAGGGATACTCTTCTGCACTGAGGATGGTTGCATTAAGTTTATAAAATTACGAATTTTCCTGCGGAACGAAAAAATTATTGATCAACAGGTTGAATTGTTGATAAAGGGACACTTAGACATTGATCTGCACCAGTAAAGAAATTCTTTACCGTAACAGAAATTTCTTCAAAGCTTGTTTCTGCCGGAAGGGAAAAAACATGTTCTTTCCCTGGTTTAACATTTATTGTTTTGCTCCAATCTCTATAGAGTTTATTCGTTAATTGTACCTCTATATTGAATTCAGTTGGATTGGTTAAGGTGTAAAATCCTGATTCTTCATGATGGTCAATATATAGGGACTGGAGCAAAAAAGCACGAAGAAGGTTTTCTTTTCCCATCAGCATATTATCAAAATAAGCAATGGTTCTGCCATTAAACAGCGCATCCCTTATGCCTCCCTCACTTCGTTCTGTTGCAAAAACAAGGGTGCAGGTTCTGCGCGATTTTTCAAGGTCATATGCTACTTGTATAGGTGAATGAACATCACTGTTGGCCAAAAAGGTCAGGTTTTTGTCACGGGCCCAGCTGATGGCTTCAGGGTAATATTCATGTCCATTGGCCACTTCAATTCCATGCATCCATCCCTTTTCAAAAAGAAATGTATGCTCATCCCACCATAGCATCGTATCGGGTTGCTGTACTCTCCATCCCGGGTGATTCCACGTGATAAAAGCGCCCTGGCTTGTGGCTTCTTTTATCGCTTCATTGAAGTCATCGTTATAAATTGTGTTTGCATCTTTAATAAAGATTGCGTTGAAGTGTCCTGGAGGCATTTCTTTGGTAATTTCTGTCCCGGCAATAACAATCACATCTTTATTTTTAGCATAATCGCGAGCAATCTCATATGAGCGGTTATGATCGGCTGTTATATCTTTTGTGTGGGGTCTGTATTTAAGATAATCAGTTATGGCGATGGCATCAATACCTTCATACCATGCTTCATTTACGCGGACAGTGGGCCAGACGCTTCCATCTGAGAAAACGGTATGTATGTGAAAATCACATACCAGGGTTTTGTACCCGGGGATATCAGGGATCCTGTTGATGTGACGTTCCTGGGCAGTTAGCCAGGTGCTTATAAGTATAAGCGCCAGAAAAAAAGTAATGTGTTTCATACTGCAGGTATTGAAGCAGAAAGTTAATTTATTTTTTAGTTATATGTGCTCGTATTTTCAGTGAGCAGAAAAATTATGGTAAATTAGTCACAGCGTTCTGCAGTTGTTCTCTTTTGCATTAACAATTATGGTTTGTAGCTGTTTATTTAGTGGATATATTTAAAAATGAAGCTATAATACATCAAGTAAAAGATGAAAAAGGTATTAAGAGGTATTTTGAAATGGTTTCTCAGGATTTTGCTTGTCCTGGCAGGTCTTCTTGTTATTATAGTACTTGCTTTTGTTTTATTTAAAGGGAAAATAATAGAGAAAGCACTAAATATTGCCAATGAGAAACAGCCCGGTGAAATTGTTTTAGAAGATATCAGGCTACGGCCCCTTATTCATTTTCCTGATGTATCCCTTCAATTGGTAGAGCTAAGCTATTTGCAAGGATTGGATTCTCTTGAAAATACTGATTCTATTCCCGTGATGCGCATGGATGATATTTATGTGTCTTTGGATATTGTTCAGCTGATAAAAGGAAATTATAAGGTCTCGAAAGTTCGTTTTGGCGATGGCGAGATCAATTTTATTGTTGGCGAAGACAGCATTTCAAACCTAGAAAAAGCTTTGGGAATAAGGTTTGGTGAATCTGAGGAAGAGAAAGAGGTGAAGGAAGACAGTTCTTCCATATCACTGGCCATGGACGACCTGGAAATGTCAAATCTCCTGATAAATTATATCGACTTGCCCGGCGGGAAAAATGTGTCTGTAAGGATAAATCAACTGGAGAGTGCCTTTACCTATCTCCCCGAATTAATTACCGCTTGCTTAGACCTTGAAATTGATGTGGACCGGGCAGAGATCGGGGAAATTGTTTTGGATAAGCCCAGGAGCATTGTGTTTAGCAGTGCTTTGAATTATGACCTTGTAAAGGAAATGCTTACCCTTGACCACGGCATGCTTGACATTCAGGATGCAATGATCGAGTTGGCCGGTGATGTTTCGATGCAGGAAGGAAATAATATGAACCTTAGCTTTAAGGCAAAGAATGAAGGTATTGAGCTACTCAACTTTTTGCTCAAGGGAGTGCTTGATATGGACGCAATTGAACAAATCGGGTCCGGGGAGATTCACCTGGGCGGAGATATAAAAGGTAGCTTTGGTGAAACACTGCCGCTTATTCATGTTGATTTTAGCGCCAAAGATCTTGGATTTAATGTAAAAGCTCTTGGACAATCTATAACAGAAATAAGTTTTGCAGGAAGTGCAAGCAATGGACTTGCTGCAGACTTTTCTGAGGCGGTGCTTAAAATGGATAATCTTCACGCCTCTTTCCCCCAGGGAGGGATTGATATGAGTCTGCAATTTGCCAATCTCGTGACTCCTGTTTTTGATCTGAGCATTGATGCATCTGCAGATCTGGAGCTGGTAAATGAAATTATTGATACCGATGCCTTTCAAAACTTGAAGGGCAAATTGGCCATTAACGGGAAAATTAAAGGCGCATTAGATAAGTCGAATGATAGTTTTCTTAATGAATCAAGTGCATTAACAGCCAGGTTGAGCGATGTGAGTCTTTTGCTACCCAACAATGAGGTCAGACAATTAAATGGAGAACTTTATATTGATGAATCCAGTGTTGGATTTCGGGAGATGGACATTAACCTGGACGGAAATTTATTTGGGATAGATGTTGATATGCGGGATGTATTACCCTATTTCCTTGGTTTTAAAGGAGATCCGCATATAAGAATTGCACTTGAATCGAAGGAGTTACACCTGGAAAAGATACTTTCGGATACCTCCCTGACAAATTATCTTAGCGGCCCGATCACCGACCTGGGTCTGGGGATTGTTATTGATACTCGTTATGAGCAGTTTGAAAAAGCCATGAAGGAGAAAGTCATTCCCGAACTGGATTTTCGGCTGGAAGGCATGCATGTGCAGATTCCGGGATATACCTATGTGTCGGATGTAAGCTTAGGTGTTTCCATAGAAGAAAAGGACCTTACCCTATCGAATTTCAGTGCTAAGATTGGGAGGAGCTCTCTTGATTTAGACGCACATATACAAAACTATAATGCCTACATGGAAAAAGACTCGGCAGCGCCTCTTTCTGTCGACTTCAAATTAACCGCGCGTTTATTAGATGCATCAGAACTCCTGACATTCAATGATCAGTTTCATATTATTCCTGAGGATTTCAAATCGGAGGAGATAAAGAACTTCATGTTTCAAGCAAAGCTTGATACAAGGGTGGGTGAATTGTTAAAAGACAGTGGCTTACCAGAATTTCATTTCAAGACAGAAAAGCTGCGTTGGGATCTAAAACAGTCTCCCCTTCCCTTCCGTGGCTTTGAAATTGAGCTCCGCCATGCCGATAATTTCATTGTTGTGGACACCCTGGGGGGAAGGATTGGAGAAAGTAATTTTAAGATAAAAGCTTCAGTGCTTAATTTGCTGGATTCAACAAAAGAAATGTCAGGAAACCTGGTGATCAGATCGGATCTCCTGGACTTAAATAAATTGATGGATTATAAGTTGCTGGCAAAAAATAATAAAATGGAGTACGAAGCTGTAGAAGGGGATTCTGTATTGATAGAAATGGATTCTGCTGCGATAGAATACAAGGATCCGATAAAGCTTGACATCCCCAGGTTCCAGTTTAGTCTCGACATCAAAGAATTGAGATACGAGGAAAACAATTTATACAATATTGAAGGGAAAGTAAGGTCCATGGCGGAGAACCTGGTTTATCTTGACATGTTCCAGGTGAAGTCTGAAACCGGAGGTGCTGTATTGCTTAGTGGTCAGCTTAATTTAAATGATCCTGATACTTACTATCTCAGTTCAACTTTTGATATTGATACATTGAATGTTTCGGATTTCAAGCTAAGCTTCTCCATGGGGGATTCCTTGTTTACGCTGGACGAGACATTTACAGGTATTTTGGATGCCAGGGGAATGGCCGAATTGGTTTTCATGCCTGATATGAGTATGGATTTGGCCAGTAGTACGGCCAGCTTTATCCTGAGCATGAAAAATGGTAGTGTAATGAATTTCACTCCACTACATGCTGCGGCGAAATATACAGGGAGTGCCAATTTGGATAATGTGCAGTTCGGAGAAATTCGAAATCGTTTCACACTTGTTGATGAAACTATCTATATTCCCTTGATGAGTATAAATTCCACGCTTGGCCAGATCGGAGTTGAGGGAGAGCAGGGTCTGGATGGTCACTATATGTACCTCGTAAGGATTCCACCTGGACTTATTTCGGGAACTGCGAAGAATGTGTTATCAGGACAAAAGGAGCCAGTTGAGGAGGGTAAAATCATGAAAACAAAATCCGGAACGTATGTCGTTCTTACAGTTTCAGATAAAGGAGTGAAGCCAGGCGACAGAAGAGATAAATTTGATGAAGAAGAATAGTGTGAAGCTCTTAGTAATTTTGCTTCAACTTGTGCTAGGGGCTCCTGCGGAGCGCCAGGGAAGCAATGATATTTTTATTGTATGAAAGATCAACTCCTTAAAGAAATCACGTTCACTACTTCCCGTTCCTCTGGTCCGGGTGGACAGCATGTAAATAAAACGGAGTCGAGGGTGACACTGCAGTGGCGGCTTGAAGAAACGACGGCATTGACTGGGGAAGAGAAGGTATTGGTAAGACGCCGGCTCAGGTCAAGGTTGACAGGTGAAAGCGAATTGTTATTGAGTTGTCAGAGTGGCCGGTCCCAGGTGCAAAACAAGGAGGAGGTTACTGAGCGGTTTTTGGAGCTGATTGAAAAACTAAGAAAACCACCAAAAAAACGACATAAAACCAAGCCCTCCAAAGCATCCATAGAAAGGCGATTGAAGGCGAAGAAGGTGAGGGGAGAAAGAAAAAGGGGCAGGAGCAGGCCCGGAGAGGAATAAGGACCATACATCATTGTAAGATGGGGGCACTAGCCCCCACACATACAGAACCGTTACGATATATTAAAATCCTATTTTTAATACCTTCCAGCTCATTTGAAGTACCAGGTAGTTTTTGGAAACTTCTTACTCTACAGCTATTACATTTGTCTCAAATTCAAATTTGCTCTATATTTGCATCCCGAAAACGGCTCCATAGTTCAAGGGATAGAATAGCGGTTTCCTAAACCGTAGATACAGGTTCGAGTCCTGTTGGAGCTACCATAACAACAAGAAACCCGCTGATATTCAGCGGGTTTCCTTTTTGGTGGTGTCAAATATGGTGTCAAAAAGTTTATTCAAACATTTCAATTTCCTTTATGATAATATCATTTTTCCATGCTTCTTTGCCTTCTAAGCCCTTATGACTTATCTCCATCATATATCTATTTTCCTCAATTGGCTTAATATGTTCTATGTTAAATGTAAATAAGTATGGATCTCCATTTATCACACTGTAATATTTATGTAAATAATTTGAGAAAAAATCTGGACTATATTGTATGTTCCAACCATTAAATTTTGCATCATACCAAGGAAATTTTCTCCCACCCTTGTAGTACTTTGTTGGAGGTTTATTTTTTAGATTGTCTGCTGTGATAGGTATGTCATTGACTTTGATTGTCATGAGAGGTGCCGATCCATCCTCATGATTATAATTTATCCTAGCTTTTAAAGTTAGTCGAGTCTGTCTTTCATTAGTGAGAAAATTTATCTGCATAGTTTTACTAAACTTAATCGATAACTCTTCTGGCCCGTAAAGTATATTCGTTTTGCTGCTTTCTTCTTCTTTAGGGTCGAGGTAATCAACAGTTAATTCCTTTTTAGCATCTCTCTAACATTTATCATATACCTTTTTGACTTCCTTATGTTTTTCTTTTAAATTTTGAAGTATTTCACAGTTTTTCGCAAAGAAGTGCTTTTTGTAAACATGTCTGATATATTGATTTTTATAGCTTATCTCATACCTCAGTATCCTGTCTGAAATACTGTGTAATCCTTCTCGTATTACGTTTCTTTCCTCATCAAATTTGTTATCAATGGGGAAGATCTCTTTTTGCTCCTCTGAATTGATTTTACATCTTTTAAAATCTTATTGTTTGGGTGATAGAGAGGATGTGGGAATGGTTTTAAATACAAATTCCGTTCTGATAAATTAACCCTGTGGTAGCGAAATTCCAGTAGAAGTTTTAAAATACACATAATACATTCAAACATTTAAATCGAAGAATTCACTCTTTGGAAAATAGTTTATATTGCATCATATTATCAAACTCCATTTCTAATAAATGTATTCTAAAGCAAAACGGATACTTGAGAAAAGTATAAATTTACCACCTCATCAAATATTTTTAATATTAGCCCTGTTTTTCGGGCCATTAATAATGTTTATTACACCTCCGCTTCAGGTAGCTGACGAAACCAATCATTTATATAGGGCTTATCAAATATCAGAAGGCAATTTTAAGGCGGAAAAAGAAAACTCCCGGCTTGGCGGATATATTCCTGAAAGTTTAAAAGAATTTGCTGTACACTACAAAGTATTTTCACTTAATCAATTTAGTCGGATTAGTAAAAAACACATCCAAGAATCAAAAGAAATTGCATTAAATCCTAATCATAAAATCTTCATCGACTTTCCTAATACAGCTCTTTATTCACCAATATCCTATTTACCTCAGTCAATAGCAATATTTTTTCTTCGGATATTTAATACTCCCCCTTACTACTTGTTGTATATAGCAAGACTGGTCTCTCTTCTTTTTTGGATTAGTATGGTATACTTAGCAATTAAAGTAACACCCTTACACAAATGGCTTTTTGTTTTTCTAGCGCTATTACCAATGTCTATAGCAACAAATTCATCCTTAAGTGCCGATATGATGACAAATGCATTGTCATTTCTATTGATTTCTTTTCTATTAAAGGCAACCTATACTAAGGATAAGGTTCGCACATTCGATGTGTTGATTTTAGCAATTTTAATTTTATCATTAGGTTTTGCCAAAATAATATATACCGTATTAATAGGAATATTTCTAATTATTCCTTTCTCAAAATTTAATTCAATTAAAAAATACTTTATTGTTTTTGGGACATTACTAATTGTGGGTTTTGGTGCTTCATTAGTAAATAACAAAAGTATTAATAAGCTATATACTCCTTATAATGAATACAACCCAAAATACATTAATAGTGCTCTGGTTGGATATAAGGCGAATATGCATGATCAGATTTCTTATATAAAAGAAAATAAACTACTGGTCGGAAAAGTTTTTGTTAAATCGTTTTTCAATGAATTTGAAAACATGACCGAAAGCTATATTGGAGTATTAGGTTGGGGCGACACAAAATTACCAAAGTGGTTTCTGGTCTTTAATTACATTATTATATTCCTAATTGCAATTGGAGGAAACTACCAAGATTTTAAACTTAGCATCGTTCAGAAATCTATTATTTTATTTACTTCCTTGGTGCTTTTAGGTTTAATAATGATTTCACAATACCTTACATGGGATATTGTTGGTAGCAATAGAGTTTACCCATTGCTAGGAAGATATTTTATACCAATATTCCCCTTAATATTTTTATTACTTAATAATAAGTTTATTAATGTACCTCAACGATATATAAGAAACATAGCTATTGTTGCTTGCCTTTTCTCAGGTTTCTTTGTAGCTCGTATTTTATATAACAGATTTTACTACAATTACGAACTAACAAAAAAATGGGAATTATTTTATGATAACGAACAAGTAAATATTGATAAGAAATATGCTATTATAAATAACGATACTGTTGCAGGTTTAAATTTAACAGCACCCACAACAGAGAAAGCTTTTTCCGGTTCTCATTCAATAAAGTTAACCAAAAACAAAAATTATGCATTCACTCATATTATTAAAAAAGCTAATAAAGGCGATAAAATAGAAGTATCGGTTTGGATGCATGGCGAATTAGGGACAATAGTGATTAATGAATTTACCAAAGGAGGTTTTTACCATAAATGCTCCACCGGATATAATGAAACAAATGATGGATGGAGGATGCTTAAAACCGAGTTTTTCGTGCCCGAAAACATAACAGATACTGAATTAAGAATTTATACACTTTTTAGTTCTAGCGATAGTTCGTATTTCGATGATTTCAAAATTAGCTATTATGCGAAATCCAGCTCTTCAAAAACTGCTCATCTGAAGTAAAAAGGAGTTAAAAACTATTAATGAATTGAAATCCCAAATTAAAATTTTGAAAACACCCTTTTTCTCGAAGTTAAGTAATCCTCATTTTCCTAAACTGCCTGATACTGATCAGGCGCCCCATCTTTTCATCCTATAATTTCAGGTTTATGGTCCTGATACTTGGAGTAAAAGTGACGGGTTTGATATTTTCGAAAAGCTTGCAGGGCGCTTTTTTAAACTATAAATTAATTTTTAAGCATGAGTACGATAATAATTACAGGCAGCACACGGGGGATTGGTTTGGAATTGGCAACGGAGTTCCTGGAGCATGGCCACCAGGTGGTGATCAATGGCAGAAACACGGAAAAGGTTAAAGAAGTAGTGAATACCTTAAGCAAAGATGGCTGGAAAGTTGTCGGCCTGGCAGGAAGCGCTGAGGAGAGCAAAACTCATCAAATGCTCATCGACCTGGCAGTAAAATCATACGGGAAGGTTGATATCTATATTAATAATGCAGGTATTCCTAACCCTCACATGTCCTTTACGGATCTTGATAAAAAGGACATTAAAAGTCTCATAGATACCAATATCTACGGGCTGATGATTGGAACCAGTGTAGCTGCCAATTATATGTTGAAGCAGGGCTCAGGTAAAATCTTCAACATGGAGGGCTTTGGAAGTGATGGCAGAATGAGGCAGAACCTTACCCTTTATGGAACATCAAAGCGAGCGGTAAATTATTTCACTAAATCTCTTGCAAAAGAGGTGAAAAAAAGTGCAATTCAAATTGGAGTCATTAGTCCCGGAATGGTAAGAACAGCGTTCCTGGATCAATCGATGCAGTTTAGTAGTCCTGAAGAGAAGAAGCAATTTGAGAAAGTCTATAGAATACTGGCGGAAGATGTTGATGTTGTGACAAAGTTCCTGGTAAAAGGAATGTTGAAGAGTACAAAGAATTATGACAAAATATCCTATTTATCCGGCGGACCTTTGACTATTAAAATCATAAGAATGATGTTCTCTTAGTGCCAAATAGAGACAACAGTCAGGGTAGTTGACTGCTTTTCTTTTTGCTCCAGGCAACTTTATCACAAACATTGGTGTTATATATTTGTTAATTGCGAACTATTAATCCCAGAAAATATAAATTATGAAAAAGACCCCGCTATTGATTTTAATTACGCTTGTTTTTTTAAGCAGTTGTGATTTATTGAGTGAGCTTACGCAATTTGATTTGCCATATGAAACCTCATTCAGTGTTCCCCTAATCGGAGCATCAGATTCTACCTTGATCGTTGAAACGCCTACCATCAATACAGGAATTGCTGATGCGATGGGAAATTTTAATACAGAGCTTGACCTGATTGATGAAATCACACTTACCTCTTTGTCATTAACACTGACAGAGCCGGTTGATGGAGATTTTGGATTTTTATCCTCAATGGAAATATTTATTAATGCTGCAGGTCAGGAAGAATTACAATTGGCCTTCAATACTGCCGTTGCCGAAGATGTTGGAGCTGTTCTGAATCTGGAAACAACAGCAGTGGATATACAGGAGTATATTAAATTAGATGGTTTTAGCCTTCGCTTCAGTTTCGGTACAGATGAAACTGTCCTTGTGCAACATGATATTGCTATGAATATGGAAGTTCATGTAGATGCGAAAGTGCTCGGATTATAATCAAACTCCGATAACCCCGGGCTCACCATTGGAAGCCCGGCTTTCTTTATTTTCCCCACTGCTCACTCCTAAATAACCCTCCAGCCCTTGCGACGGGCCATTCTCCTTAGTTTAATTTCCGGCTTCACGCAAACTGCATGTCCAACTGCATCCAGAACGAAACGATCTGTATAGGCATCTCCATAATAGTATGCCTTCTCAAGAGTATATCCATTATCATCACAAAACTGCGTCATGGTTACAGCTTTTTGTGTTCCAAAATTCAGATTTCCAATAGGCACGCCTGTTAATTCTCCGTCCGAAACTTCCAATTTGGATGATATGACATCATCCATTTGAAGAAATTTGGCCATTGGCTCACATATATAAGACATGGCAGAAGAGAGCAATACTAAACGGCCTCCCTGCTTTCTGTGTTCCTCAAATTCTTTCCTGATTTCCGGGCGAACCAAATTTTTTACTTCACTGATCACATGATCATTTACTAGTTGTATGATATCAGTTTCCTTCATACCTACTAACCACCTGGTCATTTCTTCAACGATCTTATTGGCATCTTTCAGGTCAAACTTGTATTTTATTGAGAACAAAATAGCTTTAAAATAATCTTTTTTGTTCATGAGGCCCGTTCTGCGTGCTGCTTTAACGATGAATCGGCTGCTGTTAACAGAGATAATAGTTTTGTCAAGATCAAAGGCGGCTATGTATGAAAATTTACTTTCCACTGTTCTACTATTTTTTTAGGTCAATATCGAAATAATGGTTTCCTTCCGGATTATAAATTATGGGTAGTTGTCCGGGGAAAACTTCCACATCAAATTTAGTATCATAAAACACTTCTCCATCTGCATGGAAAGGAACTTTCTGATGAAAGTCAACGGTAAGCTTTTTGGTTCTGTAATATTTTACCTTTTTATCAGTCGTATGCTTCCCCTTGGAAACTTTCAATAATATATCAAGACGTTTTAGAAGGCCCAGCTTCTTGATCATGCATACATCCAGCAGGCCATCATTTGCAATGGCAAGAGGTGTGAGGTAGAAGCCCCCGGCGTAGCGTCGTCCGATGGAGATTGTATTAATAAAACATAAAGAATCTTCTGTTTTCCCATCGTTGGTAATGGTTACATTATATTCTTTGAAAAAGAAAAGAGTGCTGAGAATCACTTTGATATATTTTCCTTTTCCTCCCATCACTGTTTTACCACCTGGCTCAACGTAGTTTTTCGCAGCTACCTCTGCATCAAAACCAAGACCTATTCCATTCATGAAAGGCATCCCATTACATTTTCCATAATCCATATGAATGATATGTTGCTGGAAAAATATTTCCCAATGCTTCTCTTCAAACCTATTGGGAAAACCAAGGATCTGATTGAAATCGTTACCCGTGCCAGAAGGGACAACGCCAAAAACAAAATTCTTCTTGCCCACAAGGACTCTACCAACTTCATGAGTGGTACCGTCACCGCCAACTGCAATGAAATAGTCAAACCCTTTTTTATGGTATTCTTCAGTGATTTCTGAAGCATGACCGTGTCTTTCGGTCATAACAATTTCACCATCGATCTTGTATTGCTCGATTTTCTCCTTTAGAACAGGAACCTGGGTAATACCAAAGTTATTCCCTGCAATTGGGTTTACGATGAAAACCCATTTTTTTGTTTTGGTCATATGTGTTTAGCTTGGTGCAACTCTCTTCAACGACTACGTTTCTTTCGATGCAGATTCTATTACAGTTTTTACTTTATCAATAATTTTTTTATCCTCCAGTTGAAGCAAGCTTTCGCTGCTTATTGGCTCGTGAATTATCACTTCTAATTTTGATCTGAAATTAATCGAGAACCTGTTCTTGGGTTTAAGACTGTAAAATCCATTCAGTGTAACAGGGAGAATATCAGTTTCTGTTGCTTTTAGTAAATATATAAATCCTCGGTAAAAGGGATTCATTTTACCATCTTTAGTGCGTGTTCCTTCCGGGAAGATGGCAACCGTTTTATCAGCAGCATTGTGTACAAGATGTTCCAGCATAAGCCGTGTATTCTTCACTGTTGCCAGTTTCATGGGAATATAATCGACCATTTTCAACATGGTCCCAAATAGCGGGATCTTTGTTAAATTTTCCTTACCAAACCAGCTTACTCCGGGTTTAAATGACATGATGGCCATTATATCAAACATGCTGGTATGATTGGCAATAAGAATATACTTCTTTTTCTTCACTATATGTTGTCGTCCCTCTATACGCACTCTTTTTCCCATCATAAGAAAAACAGCATTGGCCCAGACATAAAGAAGGGCGTAAACTACGCGTTTCAATTTAAAGAGAGAGAAGATAATAATAAGTACCACAGTGAGTACCGTGTAAGAATATAGAATAATAAAGACAGGTATGGATACTAACAAATGTATTCTTCTTCTCATTTCTTACTCAGTTATTAATGAGTAATTTTTAATATTGAAGTCCGAAATATACATTATTTATTTTATTGAGCATTCATCTTGTGCAGACAGAGATGTGCGACCACTGCCCACTACCCACTGTCCACCGCCCACTGCCCAGTTGTTCTGAAATAATATTGTTACTTTAGGAGTTCGATTAACCTTTAACACCAGGACTATGAAAAGAAAATTGTTTTTCTCTTTGCTTGCTCTTGTTTCAATAATTCTTTTTCATTCATCTTCAATATACGCCCAGGAAACCCAGCCGGTAAAGCCGGATTCCTATTTTGGATTTACCCCGGGATCGGATAGGAATCTTTTCACATATGAAAAGCTAATTGGCTACTTGCAGGAATTGGAAACAGTATCTTCCCGCATAAAGTTGGAGAAGATTGGTAACTCACCTTTGGGGAAACCCATGTATATCGTATTTCTATCCAGCGAAAAAAATATTGCTAAACTGGATGAGTATAAAAAAATGAATAAGCGACTGGCGCTTGATCCAAATATTCCTAAGCATGAACGAGATAAAATGATTGCCGAAGGCAAGGTCTTTGTTCTAGGTACATTATCGATGCATTCTAGTGAAGTTGGTCCTGCCCAGTCGGCCCCGCTAATTGCCTATGATCTTGTTACAACAAGTGATGAGAAAAAATTGGAATGGCTCAACAATGTTGTGTACATGATGGTTCCAAATCACAATCCGGACGGAATGGATATGATAGTAAATAATTATATGAAGTATAAGGGGACTAAATATGAAGGCGCCTCTTTGCCGTCGGTTTATCATAAGTATGTAGGGCATGACAACAACCGGGATTTTGTCATCCTGAGCCAGGAAGACACAAAAGCTATAGCGGGCATCTACAATCTTAACTGGTTCCCGCAGGTGATGGTTGAAAAACACCAGATGGGATCTACCGGAACAAGATTTTTTGTCCCTCCCAACCATGATCCCATTGCTGAAAATGTTCCGGCGGGTGTTTTTACCTGGTCCGGACTATTCGGTCAGAATATGGTGAATGATATGACAAGAGAAAATCTAAGTGGAGTTTCCCAGCATTACCTCTTTGATGATTATTGGCCCGGATCAACAGAAACATGCATCTGGAAAAATGTTATTGGTTTTCTTACCGAGGTAGCCAGCGCCAAAACAGCAACTCCAATTTATATTGAACCTAATGAACTTCGCGTAGGAGGGAAAGGACTTTCTGAGTATAAGAAAAGTATAAATATGCTGCTTCCCTGGGAAGGCGGATGGTGGAGATTGGGAGATATTGTTGAATATGAAATTGTATCAACAATGTCCATTCTCAAAACTGCCTCAAATCACCGTGAAGATATTCTTAGTTTCAGAAACGATATATGTGTAAGCAATGTAAAAGCAGGACAAACACAGCCGCCATATTATTATATCATGCCCGAGAAGCAACATGACCAGGGCGAATTGGTAAACATGGTTGCTCTCCTGAAGGAGCACGGGATAAATTTGTACACGCTTATAAAGAATATGACCGTGGAAGGAAGGGCTTATGTAAAGGGAGATGTAGTTATCCCGCTGGCTCAGCCATTTCGGGCATTTGTTAAGGAAGTGATGGAAAAACAGACTTTTCCGGAAAGGCACTATACGCCTGGAGGTGAATTGATTAAGCCCTATGATATTACCAGTTGGTCATTACCATTGCATCGCAATGTTGCCTCGTATGAGATTAATACCAGGGTTGAGGTCCTGGAAAAAAACCTGGCAATGATTGATGATACGTATAGTTTGTCAGAACCACTGGCGGGCGATGCAGGAACAGTGATACTTCCGGTGAATGCAAATGAATCTTTTAGGACTGCTTTTGCCGCAATGGAGAAAGGAATAACAGTTGAGCGGCTATCCCTTGATGTGCATATTGGCGGAGAAATAGTAAAAAAAGGAAGTTTTGTGGTGTCACTTGAAGGTAAAAATGGAGAAGTAGCCAGGAAACTCGTTGCGGAAATGACAATTCCGGCTATTGAAGTTTCTAAGGATATCGAATTGAAGAGTGAAGCGATAGAGATGCCCCGGATTGCGCTGGTTGAAACGTACTTCCACGATATGGATGCGGGCTGGACAAGATTTGTATTTGACACGTATAATATACCTTTCACAATAGTACATCCGGATGAAATAGAGAAAGCTGAAGTGTCAAAGAATTATGATGTAATTATTTTTCCGGACAGCAATAAGGACCTCTTGATGGAGGGCAAAAGAAAATCAGGGGATAGCTATTACATAGGAAATTACCATCCGGATTATATGAAAGGAATGGGGAAAGAGGGTTTTGAAGAGATCATGACATTCATTGATAAGGGAGGATTGATTATTTCCTGGGGACAATCTACAAACCTGTTTTCCGGCTTATTAAAAATAAAAAAAGGAGATGAAACAGAAGAGTTTCAGTTGCCCTTCAGGGATATATCCAAACAATTAACGAGTAAGGGGCTTTATATTCCCGGGAGTCTGCTGAAAATTGAGGTGTTGCAGGACCATCCACTAACCCTGGGAATGCCGGCAGAAACAGGAGTCTTTTCACGTGGTCGACCAGTATTTCAGACCAGTGTACCCGGATTTGACATGGACAGACGGGTGATTGCTTCACATCCCGAGAAAGAGATTCTCATGAGTGGTTATGCAGGGAATGAAGAACAGCTAAGCAACAAGAGCGTAATGATTTGGATGGAAAAGGGAGAAGGACAGCTGGTATTGTTTGGATTTAATCCGCAATTCCGTGCTTCAAGCCAGGCTTCTTTCAAGTTATTGTTTAATTCTATTTTGCTGTAATTCTCTGTGGAGCTCTGCGTTCCCCTGAAACAATCAGTGAAACAAACGTTTCTCAGAAATTTGTTAATATGAAAAGCAAAGTTGAGGTAATTGGATTTGATGCGGATGACACCTTATGGGTGAATGAGACCTATTACCGTGATACGGAGGAAGCTTATGTAAAATTACTAAGTGAATTTGCTGATCGGGAAACAGTGATGAAGACGCTCTTTGATACGGAGATGAGCAATTTATCAAAATACGGTTTTGGCATCAAGGCATTTGTGCTGTCAATGCTGGAAAATGGGATCAGTATCTCCAAAGGAAAAATTTCCCCAGCTTCCATCATGGCCATTATAGACATGGGAAAAGAGATGCTCGAAAAAGACATTGAGCTTTTACCTGGAGTGAAGGAGGTACTGGATCAGCTTCATGGGAAATACAAATTGATTGTGGCAACGAAAGGTGATTTACTTGACCAGGAGAGAAAATTATTCAGATCCTCTCTCTCCAGGTATTTCCATCATATCGAAATAATGAGTGATAAGCAGGTAGAAAATTACAGGAACCTGCTTAAGCACCTTGAGATTGCTCCTGAGAAATTCGTTATGATAGGGAATTCCTTAAAATCAGATATTTTACCTCCCCTGGAATTGGGATCTTATGCTATCCATGTTCCCTATCACACGACCTGGGAACATGAAAAAGTTGATCGAAAGCCGGAGAGCAGCAATTTTTTTGAAGTTAATGGTCTTGAGGAGATTTTGAGTTTTCTGGCATAATCCTTGCAAAGTATTCTTCGGAAAATTCTTTCGAACAAAAATTCAAAACCATGAAGAAGTTATTATTTTCATTTAGCATAATACTATTATTTGCATTTAGTGCCTCAGCGCAGGTTGGAGTTGGCGCACGTGGCCTGTCGTTTAATACGGCCTTGTCTGCCCGATGGGTGTTTGGACAGAAGTTTTAAGAAGATTTAGGGACGTGTCATATGATACGTCTCTTTTTTTATCCGTTAAAAGACTTTACCTCTTCAATTCGCATTGCAAAAGGAACCTCTTCATGGGAAAAAGCATATTCTACTGATTTGCTTCCCTCAGATTTTGAAGTTACCGATAATCCTCCTTGCTCAAGTGCAGCATCGAATTTTCCGCTGAGGGATTTTTCAACCACGAGTTTGATGGATCCAACATATAGTTCTGTAATCATATAGACGCGACGGATTTTTCCATCATACTCAGCCCATTTTTTCTCTTTCATGAGCTCCAGGTACTGGTCAATCTTTACCCTGGTCATATCATCCATCTCTTTTACCAGCAATTCTCCAAAAGTGAATTTACTGATGTGATCAAGTTTGAAATTTCCTTCAATACTTCCCAGCGTAGGATGTTTCAGCTCTCCCAGTACCTCTGATCTGATATCAACTGTTCTTTCCGGGAAATGTGCTTTGATATACGCAATGGAGGAAAATTCTTTGTGAAAAGAAGTAAACTCCTCTTCATCTATCAACCCGGCATCAAGAAATGCGGTGCTTATAGTGTTTGGCATTCCGGGATGGCTGAATTCGGGCGCCCCCAGGAGAGAGTCCCATACCAGGTCACCCAATGATATTCCCGCATGCGGTGCTGCAATGAGCTCCAGTCCATAATGGTTTCTGAATTTTTTAATTTCCATGGCCAAGGATTTAAGTTATTAGAATCAAGGATTAAGTTAATTTATTCTGTTGAGATATGCAATATTGTACGAATCAAAGCTCTGTTCTAAGCAAGAGTTTCAGGCAAAGATGGTGGCCTGGTGTTGTATTTTCCCTTCAAAGTCAACATAATACTTGATAAAATTTCTCCGTTATTGAAAAGGAATTGCTTATTTTGTTGTCGCAAAAAAATATGAACATTCTAGATATAATTATTGCCATTCCACTATTGTGGGCATTGTACCGGGGATTTAAAAAAGGCCTGGTGTATATGATTGCCTCAATAACTGCTTTGGTACTAGGTATTCTGGGCGCCATGCGCTTTCATGAAAGAATGGGAGATATATTGAACGGGTGGTTTGAGATAAATCCACAGTATCAGAATTTAATCTCCTTTGCAGTGACTTTCGTTCTGATTGTTATAGTGGTTCATGTGGCTGCCTTCCTGGTTGATAAGCTGATAAAGGCAGTGGCTCTGAATTTTATTAACAGACTGGCAGGGATGGCTTTTGGAGTATTGCTTTATGCATTTATCATTAGTATTATACTGATGCCTGTTTCAGCTGTAAATAGTAAGAAAGCTTTTATTAGCGAAGAAACTGTAGAGAAATCTTTGTTATTTGTGCCTTTATCGAAATTTGCACCTGCTGTTTTTCCTTATTTAAAGCGTGCTGAATTTAGGGAATGGCTTCCGGGAGATGAATCAAATGGAGAAGATGTAACAGACAGTAATACTGAAATTTAAAATTAGTTATTTAAATCTATAATATAAGCTATAAAAATGAATTTTGTTGATGAGCTAAGGTGGAGAGGGATGATACATGATATCATGCCAGGAACGGAAGAGTGTCTTGGAAAAGGGATGGCTTCAGCTTATGTTGGGATTGATCCAACGGCTGATTCCTTGCATATTGGACACCTGGTGGGAGTGATGATGTTGAAACATTTTCAGCATGCTGGTCACCGTCCGATTGCCCTTGTTGGAGGAGCAACAGGAATGATAGGTGATCCGAGTGGCAAATCGCAGGAGAGAAACCTCCTTGACGAGCCTACCCTGAGACATAACCAGGAATGTTTGAAGGCCCAGATCAGTAAATTTTTGGACTTTGAAACGGAGGTGTCCAATAAGGCATTGATGGTAAACAACTATGATTGGATGAAGGAATATTCATTCCTGGAGTTTATCAGGGATATAGGAAAGCATATCACGGTGAATTACATGATAGCGAAGGATTCTGTGAAGAAACGTTTAAGTGCAGAGTCGAAAACTGGAATGTCATTTACAGAATTTACCTACCAGCTTGTGCAGGGTTTCGATTTCCTTAATTTATATCGTGAGTATGATTGCCAGTTGCAGATGGGTGGATCAGACCAGTGGGGAAATATTATAACAGGTACAGAATTGATCCGACGCAAGGAAGGTGGAGAGGCCTATGCCCTGACCTGTCCCTTAATCACGAAAGCAGATGGAGGAAAATTCGGAAAAACCGAAGAGGGAAATGTCTGGCTGGACCCGGCAAGAACTTCTCCATACAAATTTTACCAGTTCTGGTTGAATGTTTCTGATGATGATGCAGATCAGTATATCAAGATTTTTACTATGCTGAAAAAAGAAGAGATTGACCAGCTCGTCTCTGATCATCAGAAAGAACCCCACCAAAGGATATTGCAGAAGCGACTTGCAGAGGAGGTGACGGTAATGGTGCATTCACGTGATGATTATGAAATGGCTGTTGAGGCATCAGGGATCTTATTTGGAAAAGCGACAAGTGAAACTTTGAGCAAGATACCGGAAGAGATGTTCCTGGCAGTTTTTGAAGGTGTTCCCCAGTTCACAATTTCAAAGGATCAGGTGGACGCAGAACTTATGACACTCCTGGTAGAACATACCACGGTATTTCCGTCCAAAGGTGAGCTTCGGCGGCTTATCAAGGGAGGTGGAGTGAGCATCAATAAACAAAAAATATCTGATCCGGAGGCACGGGTAAGTGGAGCAGATTTCATTAATGGTAAATATCTCCTTATTCAAAAGGGGAAAAAGAATTACTTTTTAATAAGCATACAATAAAATACATAAGCATGAGCGACAAAGAACAAAAGAGCTATAATTTCAGCTCCGTAGATCTGTTGATCTATATGTGGAAAAAGAGAATGATTCTACTCATAGTTAGCTTGGTAGCAGCGGTTGCTTCCATCGTGGTTTCCTACCAGATTACTCCGAAGTATAAATCTTCAGTTATTATGTTTCCAACCACGGGAGCATCTATATCAAAATCACTGCTATCTTCCAATTATATGGGGCGACAGGATGCCTATGGATTTGGTGAAGAGGAGCAGGCGGAACAATTGTTACAGGTTTTGAACTCTGCGTTGATACGAGAGCGTATCATGGTGAAATATAAGCTGATGGAGCACTATGATATTGATCCTTCATCGAAGTATCCATATACTCAGCTGAATGCAGAGTACAGGAATAATATCAGTGCAAGGCGGACGGAGTTTATGTCGGTTGAGGTAGCTGTAATGGACAAAGATCCACAAATGGCAGCGGACATTGCCAATGATATCTCTGACCTCATTGATACGGTATATAGCGCCATGAAGAAAGAGAGGGCACTAGCCGCATTGAAGCTGGTTGAATATGAATATCTAGAGGCGGAAGAAAATATTAATCTCCTTCAGGAATCAGTTCAAAAGATGGGACAGGAAATTTCTGCTAGCATTACGCAAAGTGGCAATAACAATATTTCAACTGCTATGAAAGCCCTTGCCGAACATGGAGGGACTGTCCTTACTATGACTAATCGACTGGATCATGAAACAGACGTTCTTGCAGATCTGCGCCAAAGATATAAGGAAGCAAGGGTGGAGGCCGTTCAGAATCTACCCCATAAATTTATTGTCGACCGGGCCTATGCTTCAGAGAAAAAAGCTTATCCAAAGAAATCCATCATTGTAATGGTATCTACGGCATCTGCATTTTTGCTCACCCTCATTTTACTGATTATTATTGATAGTCTGAAAGACAGAACTGCGCTGAAGAAAGAAGAATAATGCAAGAGGCAAGGGGGCGTCGACAAAAGATGCTTTGGGTGTGGATAGCAGCCATTGCATTCATTGCAGTGAACACCGTGTGCATTGCACTGGAGTTCTTTTATCTGCCATTGCTCCCTGCCGCTTTGTTATTTTTTCTTATTGCTTTTACCCGGATTGATGTATTATTGTACATCATTGTATTTTTTGTACCCTTATCGATTCCATTAAGCGAACTCATGGAAGGATTGCCGGTCGACCTTTATCTCCCGACTGAACCTTTGCTTGCAGCTTTGCTTTTAGTGTTTCTTTTTAAATATTTAAGCGGGGAGAGGATGGACTTGAAGATACTCAGGCATCCGGTTTCTATTGCTATCTATTTTAACCTGGCCTGGATGGCAGTTACAGTAATCACCAGCAGCGACCCACTAGTTTCAGTGAAATTTTTTGTTTCCCGTTTATGGTTTATTGTCGGGTTTTATATTCTTGCCATACAGGTATTTCGCAGGGAGAAAAACATGCACAAGTATGTTTGGCTATATGTGATATCCTTTGCGGTGGTCATTGCATATACTATCATCAGACATTCAGCTTACGGATTAGATAACCAGATGATGGCGCATAGTATGATGCAGCCATTTTACAAAGATCATACTTCCTATGGTGCTACATTAGCTTTGTTGCTACCCGTGTTGTTGGCTTTTTTCGGACTGACAAAACGAGGGGATATTAATTCCAGGTTTTTAATGATATTGCTTATCCTGGTATTTGTTGCCGCCACAGTTTTTTCATATACACGAGCTGCCTGGGTAAGTCTTGTTGGTGGATTTGCTATATGGATAGTAATCAGGATGCGCATCAAGTTTGAAATACTTGCCATTGCCGGGCTTGTAATATTTGCCTTGTTCTTTGTTTTCCAGACCCAGATTTTAATGAACCTGGAAGGGAACAACCAAAAATCTTCTGGAGATTTTGGAGAGCATGTTCAATCTATCTCCAATGTAAGTAATGATCAATCGAATCTGGAAAGGATCAACCGTTGGAGCTGTGCATACAGGATGTGGAAAGACAGGCCGATTTTTGGTTATGGACCGGGAACTTTTCAATTTGAATATGGTAAATTTCAGAGATCATTTGAAAAAACTGAAATTAGCACAGATTTTGGAATCAGGGGAACAGCACACAGTGAGTATTTGGGCCCTTTATCAGAATCAGGAGTGCTTGGGATGCTTAGTATGCTCATCATTATAGTTACTGCAATCATTACCGGAATCAGGGTGTATATTAGGGCACAATCGAGGTCGATAAGAATATTTTCACTGGGTATTTTAATTGGATTGATTACCTATTACATTCATGGCATACTTAATAATTTCCTGGACACAGATAAGGCTTCCGCTTTATTCTGGGGATTTACCGGAATGCTGGTTGCCATGGATATTTATCACAAGGAGAACCGGGTCAAGGATGAGCCAGGGGAGACCATAGGTCGAACCAAAATGGAAGAGGTGTTGGAAGAAAAACCAGAGGATCTTAAGTGATTCCCGGAAAATCGGCACCAATAATTGAGATATCGTCGAAGATTGAGGCACTGCCCTCCAGGATTTTTTGTTTGGCAATGATAGTATTAATGTTGTTCTCGATGTTCATGCTGTTATTCAACTCCACCTCAAGCTTATCAGTCCCAAATTCCACCCCGCTCTCATCCAGTACCTCTACCAGTCCATCGGTGTAACAGAAAAGCTTTGATGGATCATCAAGGATCATAGATTGTACATTAACAAAGGGAAGGTCATCGAGCATTCCCATTCCAACAGTTCCGTTTTTTAAATGTATCAACTCCTTTTTAGTGATGTTGTACATTAAGGGAGGATTGTGACCTGCATTTATAAATTTCAGTTCCCTGGTGGTGTAATTGTACTTGGCAATGAAAAGGGTAATGAATTTTTCCCCATTGGCACTGTCCATAACCCGGGTATTCAACTTTGTCACCAGTTTTTCCAGTGATATATCTTCTGTGAAAAGAGCCTGGAGGTTGGCCTGGAAGTTTGACATAAGTAAGGCGGCAGAGATCCCTTTACCTGACACGTCTGCAATGCAGAATCCGATCTCCTCTTTATTCAGCTCCAGCACATCATAATAATCGCCTCCCACCTCGAAATGAGGGTGGTAGAAAGCATACATATTAATATGCTTATTGGAAGGAAGGCGCTCCTTTGTCGGGATAAGCATATTCTGCATTTTGCTGGCAAGTTCCATCTCTCGCTTCAGGGCTTCCCGCTGGAGAGATTCCTTAAACAGCCGTTTGTTTTCAATAGCAACAGTGATGATATTCGAGAGCGTTTGGATATATCGAACATGCTTAATGATCGGACTTACCATATGTCCTTCTTCTTCAATATCTCCGATCAGTACATATGAAATAGGTTTGTCTTTATCGGTAACAGGTATGACTATGTCTACCGGTTCAGGAAACAGATCTGGCTCAGATGTGATGTAGGAGATTTCACTAAAAGTAAGCAGGTCATTTTTAATGCTTAAATTCTTGAAGAAATCATGTGAAAATCCTGAGTTCAGCAAGCAGTTCCATTTCTCACCCAGTTTAATCATCATCACCTTTCCAATATGTAAATCATCTACCAGCAATTTTTCAAATCGGCGTATGAGTTCTTCTGTGGAGTCATTTTCATTGATGGCCAGTGTAATATCCAACAAGGCATTTAGCTTGAATTTTGTTCTTTTGAGTCTGTCGTCGGATGATTTTGTCATGCCAGGGTGATGCTTCTTAGTTAAAGGTAAGCTTTTTTAGCTTTTTACCCTCTCAGAATATGATCTATCTCTTGTATCAACTTTAATAATTTCTCCCTGCTCAATAAATATTGGCACCATAATTTTAGCACCGGTCTCCAGATCAGCAGGTTTCAATGCAGTTGATGAAGAAGTGTCTCCTTTTACTCCTGGTTCAGAATAAGTAATAAGAAGTTCCACAAATGGAGGCAATTCACATGACAATGGTGTTTCTGTATCAGCATGAACAACAATTTCAACAGTCTGTCCCTCTTTCATCAGGTCTGCGTTCTCCAATAAATTATCCTGAAGGATAAGTTGCTCGAAAGTTTCCGTATGCATGAAGTTGTAACCCAGATCATCTTTGTAAAGAAATTGATGAGGTCTTCTTTCTACTCTTGCAGTTGTTACTTTAACTCCTGAAGTAAAGGTATTATCAATTACTTTTCCCGTTTTAAGACTTTTTAATTTTGTTCTTACGAAAGCAGGTCCCTTGCCTGGTTTTACGTGTTGAAACTGAACAATAGCGAAAAGGTCATGATTAAACTCAATTACCAGGCCGTTTCTGAAATCTGCTGTTGTAGCCATAAAAATAATAATTATCGTTATTAATAATTGATTGTAAAATAAGTAAATATATTGTTATATGGCAAGCTGCTGCATACCTTAGAGAATCTTTTTCTTCGGTATCGTAGCGACAAAATCTTTTAAATAATAGGGTTCGAAATAAGCTGAATCTTCAAATTCCTTCTTTTGGTATAACTCAAGAGAAAGCGGAATCATATTTTTTGCAGAAGGCACTAAAGCTTCTAAAAAAAACGCATTGGGGTGTTTAATGGTTTCTTTCACTTTTGCTGAGCCGTTACCAAAAAACACAACTGGCTGTGAATCAAGAATCTGAGCATAACTACTTTCATCAATAATATCAGCATTTATTTTTCTGAATTTCTCATTTGAGAGGGTATAAAACCCGGAAAAGACTTCCATTCGGCGGGCGTCAATAAGTGGGCACAGAAGTAGATTTGGATACTTCTTACTCATCGCTTTGACCTTAGTTGTTGATTTAGCCCCAATGGCCATTGCGAGAAGCGTGTCTATACCAATGATTGGGAGTTTCAGGGCATAAGCGAATCCTTTAACAGCCGAGACACCTATCCTTAATCCCGTGTAAGAGCCGGGACCTTTACTTACGCTGATTGAATGGAGATCCTTTGGTTTTAATCCGGCTTCTGATAGCACTTCATTCATGAAAACAGAAAGAAGGGAGCCATGAGATTTGTCTTCATCACTCTCCCGGATCGATATTAATTTATCTCCCTCACTAAGCGCAACCGAACAGATATTTGTGGCCGTCTCAATATGGAGAATTCGTGGATTAATCATCAAGCAGCTCTATTTTTTCTTCTTGTCACCCTTAAAAAGATCTTCTTCAGTAACTACTTCAATTGTCATTTCATCATCCAGTTGCTTGGAGATGGCAGAGTATGGAGCTGTAATGATATTGTCTTCAGGACCAATTCCTTCAAGAATCTGGATATGTGTGTTGTCCTGAATTCCTGTTTTTACGACCCTGATATAGGCAACTCCTTCTTTTTCAACGAAAACAACCACTTCTTTTTCTTTCTCTTCATCACCCCCGGGCTTTGCAGCTCTGTCAACACTTGTTCCTTCGTTACCAATAGTAACACTTTCAATTTCACCTTCTTTCTCTTTCTTGCTGTCTTCAAATGCTTTCGAATCAGGATCGTAAAATCGGGTTGTTACTGCCTGAATTGGTATTGAAAATACGTCTGTTAATTTTTCTGTCTGAATATCTGCGGTTGCCGACATTCCCGGGCGCAAAGGATTAGGATTTGTCTCTGATATCTCATCCTGGTATGATTCTGGCAGGAGACGAATTTTTACATTGAAATTTGTAACCTGGTCAGTGGTGGTCCCTGTGGTATTGGCAGATACTGGAATTTCTGTTACAACGCCCAGAAACTTTTTGTCAAGGTAGGCATCAACTTCAATGAAGGCAGTATCCATAAAGGCAACACTGACGATATCATTTTCATTTACCTCCACCTCTACCTCCATCATGCTAAGGTCAGCAAGTCGGAGGATTTCTGTACCTGACATCATCTCCGTACCTACTACACGTTCACCAAGCTCCACATTAAGTGCTGAGATGGTACCGCTCATTGGAGCATAGATAGATGTTTTTTGCAGATTTTCTTCTGCTTCCTGAAGACTGGCCTCAGCACTTTGTACAGAGAAAACAGCAGCTTCTTTTTCAGCAAGAGCTGTATTATACTGTGTTTCTGCCTGCTCGTATTCAGACTCAGATATTGCCTGATCTTCGTAGAGCTTCTTGTTTCTTTTAAAAGTCAGCTTCGCCTGTAATAATTGTGCTTCAGCTTGCTTTTCCCTTGCCTTTGAACTGTTGAGCGCTGCTTCCGTCCTGTTGCGCATCATGATGTAATTTTCGGGCTTTATTTTTAGTAAAAACTGGCCTTTTTTTACGATGTCGCCTTCTTTCACAACCAGCTCCACAATCTCACCTGAAACATCAGGAGAAATCTTCACCTCTGTTTCCGGCTGAATCTTTCCATTAGCAGTTATTAATTCAACTAGGTCCCGGGTTTGTCCCTGTTCAACGGTGACTTTTATATAGCCATCACTTCCAAACCAGCCCTGTTTTTTGCCTATGGCAAGAACAATAATCAATACCAGTGCTACGAGGGCTATTATTCCTAATAATTTCTTTGACTTCATAATGAGGGTATGTATTTATGCTTATAAAGTTATTGGTTCTCCTTTATAAAAATTCAATATTTTAGTTTTAAAGATAAAATCATATTTGGCCTGAAGTAATTCCGACTGTGTCACGGTCAGCTGGTTCTTCGAGGTATTATAATCCACGGTATTTACCAGTCCCACTTCAAATTTTTTCTCAGTATACTTAAAAGACTCTTCCATTGAAATCAGTGCTTTCTCAGTTGAATTGTATTTTTTAAGCGCTCCACTGGCATCGACAAAGGACTGCAGAATTGATCTATACAGCTCATTTTTTGTGCTTTGCAGCTCTAATTCTGAATTTTCAATGTTGATCCTGGCATTGGCAATACCTGTTTTTACCTGCATCCTGTTGAAAATTGGAATGTTCAGATTCAGACCTATTCCTACACTGAAATAATCATTTGCCTGCTCTCCAAAAGTGTAAACATCATCTGCCCCTGGTCTAAGGTCAACTGCATGGTCACTCCATCTACTGCCAGAATTAGCGCTAATTCCCAAGCTTGGGTAGAGCGCTCCTTTAGCAATTTCAAGGTCCTCCTCAGCAGCCATTAGAGAGTATTCTGAGCTTTTGACCTGCGGCATGTTTTGTTCTGCATTGGCATATACGTCTTTCACATCATCGAGCATCTCACTTGTTTCCGGTGTCGCCAGGTCGGGATTAACGATTTGAAATTCGGGATCATATTGCATGTCCAGCATTAATTGCAGGTTCAGATACGCCATGACCAATTGATTTTCAGCGTTTATTACATTTAGCTCTTCAGATGCATATTGGGCCTGAATCTCCAGGGCACTTCCTTTGGCAAGTTTCCCTGCATCCACCAATTTCTGGGTTCGTTCGACCTGTTGCGTAGTAATCTCCAACTGATTTTTTGCTACATTCAGCAATTCCTGGCTAAAAAGTATTTGAAGAAATGCAGCGGCAATATTCAATGAAATGTCATTCTTGATCTTGGAAGTATTCTCAATACTAGCCAAGAGGTTAAATTTATTTTTCTCAATGGTATTTTTTTGCTGGAAGCCGTTAAACAGGTTGGCATCGGATGCTATACCGGCATAAGCGTTGTTTGTACGTTCATCCACGTATTCATAGCTTGAATAGTCAAGCGAGCGACCGAATGAAATATTATAACTTGAAGAGACATTCAAATTTGGCAGTCTGTTTAGCTTCGATTGTGACAGTGTATTTTCGTTGTACTGCGTGTTCAGCTCAGTTTGCTTGATTAAGATATTATTCTCCATTGCATAATTAATACATTCCTCCAGTGTCCAGGGGGAGTCCTGTGCAATTGACGAGAGGAGAATTATAAACAAAGCCGATATTGATAGAATATATTTTCGCATCTTATTATTACTTTTGGAATTGGAAGGTCAAATATACGTAATAGGCAGGGAATACAAACAGGTGAAAAACGAAAAAATAGTTAAATACGACGATATTGGGCTCGTTTTTTACAAAAAGAACAGCAGGGCGAAGAATATTTCCATTCGGATATCCCGGGGAGGAGAAGTAAGAGTTACGGTTCCCCGTTTTTGTAATTTTCAAACTGCTGAGGTTTTTGTATTAAAAAAGCAAGCATGGATAAAGAAAAAAATACTATTTCTAGAACGTAAAGATGATGAAAAACTTGTCTTGAGATTAGGAACATTTTTATCTACCCCGGCAGGCAAAGTTTATATTGAAAGAGGGACAGGCGGGGAGATGGACGTTATGCAAAGTGGAAGGGACTACCAGGTTTTTCTCCCAAAAGGGATCCAGGATCAGAGCGAAGAGGGTCAAATCATACTCTGGCAGGGGCTGGGCGCAATTGGATTAAAGGAAGCAAAAGAGCTTTTGCCGGTATATCTTGAAAGTGTTTCTGCTGAATACGGACTCAGCTTCAAAAGGGTAAGCGTGAGAAGAATGAAGAGCCGATGGGGAAGTTGCTCACCGGATAATAACATCAGCTTAAACAGCGCATTAATTTTCCTGTCATATGATCTGATTGAATATGTTATCCTGCACGAATTGGTACACACCATCCATAAAAATCACAGTAAAATATTCTGGGATGCGGTATTACACCTGATGCCGGATGCCATGGAAAGAAGAAAAAAGCTGAATGGCAGTGAGATGATTATTTAATGCAGAGTTATTCCAGGAACTAGAAAGCCCCTTTTTCCCTCTGGATAGTATACTCTTCGTAATCCATTAACTTATCGATGGTGCCATTTGGTGTAAATTCTATAACCCGGTTACAGACGGAATGAATGAACTCATGATCGTGCGAAGACATAAAAATATTTCCTGGAAATTTCACAAGGTTATTGTTAAATGCCTGGATTGATTCAAGGTCAAGGTGGTTGGTTGGAGTATCGAGAATGAGCGCATTGGCATTTACAAGCATCATTTTTGAGATCATGCAACGGATTTTTTCTCCCCCCGAAAGAACATTTACTTTTTTGTGTATTTCATCTCCCGAAAACAGCATTTTACCCAGGTATCCTCTCACATATTGTTCAGTAGTGTCTGATGTAAATTGACAAAGCCAGTCGAACAAACTAAGCTTGTTTTTAAAATACTGTGCATTGTCCAGGGGTAAATACGCAGTAGAGATTGTTTGTCCCCATTTTAAAGTACCTGAATCTGGCTGCATGTTTCCGTTTAGAATTTCAAAAAATACCGTCATCGCCCTGGGGTCATCTGATAGAAATACAATTTTGTCGCCTTTGCTGACGTAGAAGCTTACATCTTTAAACAGAATCTTCCCATCAATACTTGCACTCAAGCCCTTTACTTCAAGAATTTGATCCCCGGCCTGTCTTTCCGGAGCAAATATAATTCCCGGATATTTCCTGGTAGAGGGTTTAATATCCTCAATATTGAGTTTCTCAATCATTTTCTTTCGACTTGTGGTCTGCTTCGATTTGGCCACATTTGCACTAAAGCGACGGATAAATTCCTGGAGCTCCTTTTTCTTTTCCTCTGCTTTTTTGTTTTGTGTGGATTGCTGTCTGAGTGCCAGCTGACTGCTGTGATACCAGAAGCTATAGTTTCCAGCAAACATCTGTATTTTTCCAAAATCGATATCTACTGTGTGCGTACTTATGGCATCCAGGAAGTGCCTGTCGTGAGATACAACCAGCACCGTGTTTTCATAATTGGAGAGGTAGCCCTCCAGCCATCTGACAGTTGCAAGATCCAGGTCATTTGTTGGTTCATCGAGCAGCAAATTGTCAGGATTTCCAAACAAGGCCTGGGCCAGCAATACCCTTACCTTTTGTTGCCCGCTCATGTCCTTCATCGGGGTGGAATGAAATTCATCAGGTATACCCAGGTTGCTTAACAGAATGGCCGCATCGCTTTCGGCATTCCACCCATTCATATCTGCGAATTTTTCCTCAAGCTCAGCTGATTTAATTCCGTCAGCATCAGTAAAATCAGCTTTTAGATAAATGGCATTTTTTTCCTGCATCAGGTCCCACAATTGCGAATGTCCCTTCATCACGGCATCGAGCACCGTATACTCATCAAAAGCAAAGTGATCCTGGCTCAAAACAGACATCCTTTCTCCGGGACCCTGGGAAATGTGTCCGGCAGTGGCATCCAATTCCCCCGAAATAGCTTTTAGGAATGTTGATTTACCAGCTCCATTGGCCCCAATTATTCCATAACAATTTCCTTCAGTAAACTTCATGTTTACTTCTTGAAAGAGTATTTGCTTCCCAAACTGGATTCTTAGATTATCTACCGAGATCATATAATTGATATTTTTTTAGCCAAATAAAATTCATAAAGAATGACATAATTAATAAAAAAAGCCAGCGTTTAAGCTGGCTTCAGTTGACCCGCCAAGGCTCGAACTTGGACTCTTCTGAACCAAAATCAGATGTGTTGCCAGTTACACCACGGGTCAATCAGGTCGCAAATTTAAAACTTTTTCCTTTATTAAAAAACAGAAAAGAAAACTATCTAAATTTTAAATTACAAATAATAAACCTAATTTTAAATGTTGCTATAAAAACCATTGAATATGCAGACCAGGAAATTTGTTCTTCTCACATGTTTTCTTTCTGTTTTCTTATCCGGAACCTCACAAATTACTTCATTTATTGGAGCTAGTGCATATTCCACTTTGTCGAAAACAAGAACTTCTGATGCCTCATTTGCTATAGGATATGGTGCCGGAATCTCCTATGTGTTTTGGGAAAACGATGAATGGTTCATTAAATCGGGAGCAGATTTTATATCCCGCTCGTCAAATATTGTTGACTTACCCAGGTATTTTGACGTTACGGGTGACCAGGGACTTGTAGAAATAGGCCAACTTTATAATCAAAAAAATATTGTTGTTCCCATTGCGGTCTATTTTATACCATGGAAAAAGAAAAAGAACGCTATTCTTGTTATGGGTGGAATGAATATTATGTATACAATTCAGTCGAAGTATCAGAATGATACATATGGCACACATGTGTTGTCAGCTGATGATATCGACCATAATGTAAAAGTTGGATTTCTATTGGGCGCAGGATATCAACGGGAATTTTCGGATGTGTTGTTTCTTAATATATTCCCCACCTTAAATATAGATATACGATCTGATGATCCATTTACTACTTTTGGCTTGACCCTGGAAATGATTTATGGGGTGTACTAAAGGTCTGTCACTTTTCAATAACCGAGATTCATCCGCTCAGGACATAATATTATTTTGAAAACTGCAGAAGATGAAGGTTTGTAAATTTTTGAGGGAAAATTTCAAATGAAATCCAGGGATATCTCCGATTTTTCCTTGTACCAGCTGGTTTTAATAATGCAGCTCTGTTAAGTGATAATATATTCTTGTGCAGCGCGTTTTAGTATAAATTAACTTTCTATGAAAACTAATTTCTACCTGGTCTCCCTATTGTTGTGGTGCATGAGTTCTTTGCTTGTGAGAGGACAGTCTAATTATGAAGTTCTTTATTTAAAAGGAGACAATGAAACTCTTATTGAAGCAGCCAGCAATAAAGCCAATACTGAAGATTATTACTGGCTTGGTTTTATCACTAACAGGGAGGGGAATTTACTCGGGGCCATTGATGTTTTGGAAGAGGGTCTTTCAATCTACAGCGCAGATCCTTCCATGGAATTGTTGCTGACAAATTTTTATTATGAGAGTGGAAATTTTGTGAAAGCGAAACCCTTATTGGAGAAATTTTCCGATTCCCATGAAAATTTTATTCGCTTGATTGAGCTTCTGGAGTTTCAGAATGATTTTAGTGAGGCAATTGAAAAACTGGAATCCAGGTTGATTTCTGATTCTCTAAACCTGTCACTATTAATTCATCTTGGGGATAACTATTATCAATTAGACAGCAATAAAATTGCCTTGCAGTATTATGAGAAAGTCTATTCCATCAATCCAAACGATCAATCTACGGCGAATAAACTGGCCAGTATTCTTGTGAAAGAGAAGGAGTATGAGCGCTCTATCGAGATATGTGATGAGGTTCTCGGTCAAGATTCTCTGAATAAAAAATTCATAAGAATAAAAGGATCAGCGAGCTTCAATAATAAAAATTATATCACATCAAACAGCTGTTTTGGCAGCTTATATGAGATGGGAGACTCGGGGGTTTTTGTTCTTAAGCATCTGGGCTTAGGGGAAATAGAGCAGTATAATTATGTTGATGCCAGGAAGCATTTACTAGGCGCATATCAAAAGAGTCCTGATGACTTTGAAATATGTTTTATGCTTGGTAGGGGGTTTTTGAACTCGCGCACACCAGAGAAAGGTTTGTATTATTTAGAAAGATTGGATTCCCTTTTACTTCCTGATACAGTAGTCTTGGCAACCATATTACTTGAGAAACGATCTATTTATGCAACTCTTGAGGACTATGAAAAGGTCCTGGCTTGCTATAAGAAGGCCTATGCATATGATCCAAAGCCCGGGTATATTTACTATATCGCTTCTCTGTATCAGTATAGATTTGACGAGCCGGAATTAGCACTGGAGTTTTACACCAAATTTCTGGAGATGCTTCCTCCCCCTGTTTCTTTGTCTGATAATCCTGATCTAAAAGGACAGATAACTATTACGATGCGCAGTGCTGCTGAAAACAGTATCACTGAACTTAGGGAGAAGTTGTTTTTCGAGGGGAAGCTGGAAGAGTGACAGAGGTTATAGGGAGTTAGGCAGCACTCACGTCAGGCCTCACTAAAACGATTAAGTTTATTAAATGATAAGAACAAAAACGGGAAGCAAATTTGCTTCCCGTTTTATTTTCATGTAGAAATTTCAGCTTTATTTTGCTAATTCTAATCCGTCATCTGTCATCAGCCATGTTTTGTTGGCCATGCTCCATTCCGATATATGATTTACATTGTAAACATGAGTTAATAGATCACGGGTTTCTTTCTCCAGAGTGATATATTGTCCTACAGGTAAACAGATATCTAATTCTATACTGGGTATTCTCCAATTTTCGTCATTGCCGACATAGAAATATGGGTCAATTATCAGGGTATTATCTATTGATTTAAAGTTGTAACTCAGATTTTCCGCATTTACCTCGGCTATTTCCCATGTTTTACCTTGTGAGCGTTTATCTATTTCGATATAACAGATACCATTGCCTGATTTTTTTATATCAAGATTAACTTTCCCATAGATTTTATCCAGGTCTTCAGAGAAGAACCATTCATAATCTGGGCCCAATTCGATATTTATAAATTGATCCAGGTCCTTCTTCATCAGGTTATTGACCGATACTACCAGGGTGTCTGAATCGATTGCTAAAGTACTTTTTGTAATACTGCTGCCACTTTTTGAGTAGTTATTGCTTTCGATGGCAATGATACCCACTGTCATGAAGAGGGCAACCACCCAAAGAGTTGTAGCTCCAATAGTCAATCCTCGGTTCTTTGTTTTAATGGAGAAGATCAACTTTATCAGTCCATAAACCATAGCTACTATCGGGATTAGAAATAATAGCATTAATCCTATTACTAATAGCGTAACTGACAGAGGATCGGTGAAGGGAGCCAGGAACTGTGCGATGGTGAAATCATAGGCTCCAAAGGGAAGAAAATGTAGTCCTACAAAGGTGCCGGAAACGATGGCTATTATTAATACGATGCCGGATAAAACAAGTGAAGTACCAATGATGATCAGTATGACTTTTATGAATACTAACAATATTTTACCCAGCGCTGAAAAAAAATCGTTGGCAGCATTTTTGGTTTTTTTTACTGTTTCTGAATTGGCTGCTGCCTTTACATTCTCTTTCGCTGATTCATACTCTTTTCTAACCTTCTTTTCAATGTTAGATACATTGACTGGTTCTCCAGACATCTCGAGTTTTTGACCTGCTGTTTCAGCTTTAGGAATTACAATCCACAAAATAACATACAATAACAAGGATGCTCCACCTGCGAATAACAAGATGACAAAGAGTAATCTGAAAATAATGGGGTCGATGTTAAAGTATGCTCCTAAACCACCACATACACCGCTGATAACAGAATTATCAGGGTCGCGATATAAACGCTTGTTTTTTGAAGAGTGGTAGGAGTGAAATTGTTTATTACCTGTTGAGGGTTCATCACCGGTATCAGCAATATCCTCTGGATTACCCATTATTTCAATCACCTCATTTACCATATCGATGCTAATTACATCTTCTTCCTTCAGTTTCTTTTCTTCGAAAAGCTCAGAAATTCTAGTCTCGATGTCATTGATAATCTCTTTGCTTTCTTGCTGGTTTGAAAAATGACTGCTAATAGCATCGAGGTATTTTTTTAGCTTGTCATAGGCATCCTCGTCAATGTGAAAAATGATACCGCTAAGATTTATCTTGATCGCTTTTTTCATAGTTATATAGTTTTATTTTTTTGAATTTATTGAACTAACAACACTTACAAGCTCCTTCCAGGAACTATCCAACTCCGTCAGAAATTGTTTGCCCTCATCTGTTAAGGCATAATATTTACGGGGAGGTCCCTGTGTGGACTCTTCCCATCTGTAACTGAGTAAACCGGCATTCTTTTGCCTGGTCAGGAGGGGATAGAGAGTTCCTTCAACAACGATCAGGTTTTTCTCTTTTAGCGTGTTGATAATATCTGAGGCATAGCAGTCTTTCTTATTGACAATAGCCAATATACAAAGCTCTAAGGTCCCCTTTCTCATCTGTGCTTTTGCATTCTCGATATTCATAATAATACGATTGTTATATTGTTATTCCTGAAGCTGAAGGCAATTGGAATAATCTAATTATGCCCTCACTCCATTTTTTTGTACAAATTGATCCTATGATTTTACATAGTTTTTTATTTTTAGCGTTTGAATTTTTTTCATGTTTATTGATATCAGGAGTATTTTGTATTAAGGTATCTGTGTTTTTGAACTCACTGGTTTTTTTTATAGTGTTAGTTTCATTAGTTTGAACCTCTTGGGTTCTTCCTTCTAGTCTTCCCGAGGGCAGTAGAATCAAACTTGATTTCTGTGAAAGTCCTTCCCCGAGGAAAGTTAAAAGAATTATTATTGTTATATATACTACCTTGTATTTCATAATAGTGTCTTATACCTACAACATGACAATGCAAAGATATATATAAAATATGGTACTATGCAAGACATACTACTAAAAATATTGCAAATATTATTCATTTTAGTTATCTTAAGACCTGTAAACATAACATTATCAGAGGCATGGAAATTTTAGGAAATTTGAAAAAAATGCAATCGGAATTGAAAAATCTAGTAGAATATACACTTCCAATAGGAGATAAGGAGGTAAAAATGAACGATTTTTTAGGTAGAGAGATCAATTTTGAATGGATGGGTGAGATTAATTGCATTAAATGTGGTAGGCAAACCAATAAGTCATTCAGCCAGGGATATGGATTATGCAGAGAAAAATTGCCTGTCAAAGCAGGTAGTTTATTTGATGACGACAGCGTAATTAATATCCGGAAATTTGGCGGATACCTTGTGAGGATGAGTTATGAAGGATAATTATACTGAGATAGCTTTTATTTCCCGACGCAGGTTTTCCCAGGTAGCTTCTTCCATTTTAGCGCCATTTATTTCAATTACTTTACCGGATAGGATTGCTCCAATCTGTCCGCATTTCTCAACTGACATTCCATGAATCAATCCATACAGAAATCCTGCAGCATATAAATCACCGGCACCTGTTGTATCAATCGGTTTTGATGGGCGCACACCAATACGGACGGTCTTGTTGTTCGCGCGAATCAAAGATCCCTCTGCACCAAGTTTCACTACGACAATTTCTGCCATCTCACCCAGGGCAACAGCAGCCTCTTCAGGTTTCTTTCCGGTAAGACTTTCTGTTTCCTGGTTGTTACCAAAGACTATGTCTACAAAATCTTTAATAATCTCAAGGAAAAAATCTTTGTGATCATCTACAATGTTGAAACTGGAAAGATCAATACATATCTTCAACTTGTTCTTTTTTGCCAGGCGAAGTGCTTTCTCCAGCAGGTCATGGTCCTGAACAAGATATCCTTCTACATATAAATAGTTATATCCTTCAAAAATATTTGAGGCAAGGTCTTCAACGGACAGTTCCACTGCAGCGCCCAAATAGGTGGCAAAGGTCCTTTCCGAATCAGTACTAATAAGGGCGAGGGCACGACCTGTTTCGTTTATACTTTTAAAAAGAATGGGATTAATCTTGTTGTTCTTCATGTCTTTTCTAAAGAAATTACCAAGATCGTCATCCCCGACTTTTCCAATGAAGCCAGTCTCTACTCCCATATGAGATAAACCATGGATAGTGTTTGCAGCCGACCCCCCTGATGCTTTCTGTTTATGGACTCCGCTAGTTTCAGCATTGATATAGTTTGATGTATCAAGATCAACAAGAGTCATACTTCCTTTGGGCAGACCAAATGCATTTAATACCTTATCATCTTTGAGTTTGGTGATGATATCCACCAGGGCGTTGCCCATTCCAAGTACCTTCATATTCTAAATTTGCCACAAATATATAACATAAAAGTATTTTCCCCTTTGTAATCAGCACAAAGATTTTTGTTTTTTTAAGGTAAATTAATTGTTTAATTAAGTAAAAGGATATATTTTTGCGAACCGAAATTCATACAGCGGTATGGAAATAAAATAATTCCTCAGTAGCTCAGTTGGTTAGAGCGGCGGACTGTTAATCCGTAGGTCGTAGGTTCAAGTCCTACCTGAGGAGCTAAAAAGCCGGAGGATTAGTTTTCCTCCGGCTTTTTCTATTATGTATTACGTCTACATTCTATATTCAGAGAAGTACGACAAGTACTATATTGGACAGACTAACCATGTTAGTCGACGCTTATTGGAACATAACGAGTTATCCGACAATTCATTTACATCAAAATATAGGCCATGGAGGCTGCTTAAGAGTTTTGAAGTTGGAGATTCCCTTGGAGTAACAAGGAAAGAAATAAATATACTAAAGGATATGTAATTTAAGCGGAAGCTGTGTTCTAGAACAAGCCATGTAAGTTTGCATTGATTTTATCAATTACAACACTTAAATCCTCTGGACTTGCCGGGAAATTATAATTATCTGCATCGATAATCAAAAGCTTTCCAAAACTATAGGTTTCAATCCAGGCCTCGTATCTTTCATTAAGATGCTTCAGATAATCGAGCCGTATATTGTCTTCATATTTACGACCTCTGTTCTGTATTTGGTTGACAAGCGTCGGGATGCTTGCTCGTAAATAGATGAGTAGATCAGGGGGTTCGATTAATGAACTCATGAGATTAAAAAGGGCAAAATAATTTTCAAAATCACGGGTTGTCATTAATCCCATACTGTGAAGGTTTGGAGCAAAAATATATGCATCTTCATAGATGGTTCGATCCTGGATAGTTTTCAGACCTGTTTGCCTGATTTGTACGATCTGGCTGAACCTGCTGTTTAAAAAATAAATTTGTAAGTTGAAAGACCAGCGCTGCATATCCTCATAGAAATCATTAAGATAGGGGTTGTCGTCGACATCCTCATATTGCGCCTCCCAATTATAATGTTTTGCCAGTAATCCTGTGAGCGTGGTTTTCCCGGAACCGATGTTACCTGCGACTGCTATATGCATAATTTGTTATTTGAAAAGTAGAAAATAAATATACTAACTTTTCATTTGTTATCGGTAAAATAATGCTTCAATCATGAAATGATTTGATGAATTTCCTCCAGGTATTTTCTATCGTTGGCCAGTCGTGGCATTTTGTTCTGACCCCCAAGCTTTCCTTTTCCCATGAACCACTTATAAAAAGTTCCTCTTTTTGCTGCAATAACAGTGGGCTTTACTAAAGTAGAATTCTTAAATCTTTTTGCTTCATAGTCTGAATTTATGGAACAAAGTGTTTTATCAAGAACATCGGCAAATCGATCCAGATCATCCGGGTCTTTTTCAAACTCTATCACCCATTCATGTGATCCTTTTTTATTACCAGACATATAAATGGGTCCTGCAGTATAATCTTTTATATGTGCACCGGTGTGTTCACAAGCGGTATGGAGAGCTTTTTCAGCATTATCCTGGATAATTTCTTCTCCAAATGCATTTATGAAATATTTTGTTCTTCCGGTGATTTTGAATTTATGCGGTGTAAGAGAAGTGAAAGTAATTGTATCGCCAATCATATACCTCCATAATCCACCATTTGTACTGATTAATAGGGCATAATTTATTCCCTTTTGTACGTCATCAACAGTAAAGACAGGCGGATTTTCCTCATCAATACTGTCCATGGGAATAAACTCATAAAATACACCATAATCCAGCATAAGAAGCATGGATTCATCACTTAGGTCATTTTGAATTCCAAAAAATCCTTCTGACGCATTATATGTTTCCATATAATTCATTTTGGGAGATGGGATAATTTTCTTGAATTGCTCTCGGTAAGGAGTAAAGCTTACTCCTCCATGTGTAAAGAGTTCCAGGTTAGGCCAGATTTCCAACAAGTTATCTTTCCCGGTTGCTTCAAGAATGTGGTTGAGAAGGACCAGGTTCCATGAAGGAACCCCTGCAATATTTGTAACGTTTACTTTTGTTGCGGCTTTGGTAATCTTATCAACCTTTTCTTCGAAATCTGGAATAAGGGCAATGTCCGCAGACGGTGTCCTGATGAAGTTGGCCCAAAACGGAAGATTGTCGATCATTATTGCAGACAGATCCCCGTAATATGACTGGTTGCTATAATTATTGATCTGTTGACTTCCCCCAAGGGTTAATCCTTTTCCCCTGAATACGAGTGAATCCGGAAAAAGATTAGTATATATTGCCAGGACATCTTTTCCTCCTCTGAAATGACACTCTTCAAGAGCTTCAGATGTCACTGGAATATACTTGCTTTTTTCTGATGTTGTACCTGAAGATTTTGCAAACCACTTAATATCATTTGGCCAAAGGACATTGGGTTCACCGGCTCGTTGCTTATTTACATAGGGTACAATATCTTCATATGTTTGGATCGGTACCCTTTCCTGATATTGCTGGATCGAAGTTATCTCACTATATTTATATTTCGTGCCCCACTCCGTGTTTTTTGCCTGTTGAATAATCCTTGTAAATACTTCACGCTGAACATTTCCAGGGTAAAGCTTGAAAAGCTCAATTTGGTGAATACGTTTTACGTTGAACCAGGAAATAATGGAGTTAAAAAGGGGCATTTATTGATGATAAAATTATAAAATTAACATTGCATCTCCATAAGTACCAAATCTATACCCCTCTTTTATAGCAAGTTTATAAGCATCCATAAGTTGATCAAAGCCGGCAAAAGCGGAGACCATCATTAAAAGAGTGGAGTAGGGAAGGTGAAAATTAGATATCATGCGATTTGGAACACTGAATTCATATGGAGGGAAGATGAATTTATTTGTCCATCCATCAAATTCTTTTAGGTGTCCTGTGGTTGAAACAGAACTCTCAAGTGTTCTCATTACAGTTGTACCAACAGCACAGACATTATTACGTCTTTCTTTTGCAGAATTTACGAAGTCAACAGCATCATTATTTATGAGGATTCTTTCAGAATCCATTTTGTGCTTCGTCAGGTCTTCTACATCAACAGACCTGAAATTTCCCAATCCAACGTGTAATGTTACAAAAGCGAATTCAATTCCTTTTATTTCAAGCCGTTTTAAAAGCTCACGGCTAAAGTGCATTCCGGCAGTTGGGGCTGCCACGGCTCCTTCATTCTTAGCAAAAACCGTTTGATAGCGATCCTTGTCTTCTGGTTCTACCGGACGATCAATGAAATTTGGCAAGGGTGTTTCTCCTAAATCAAAAAGTGTTTTCTTGAAGTCTTCATAATCGCCGTCATATAGGAACCTGAGTGTTCGTCCCCTTGACGTAGTATTATCAATAACTTCTGCAACGAGCACATCATCTTCTCCAAAATACAGCTTATTGCCAATCCTTATTTTCCTTGCCGGATCAACAAGAACATCCCATAATCTTTGTTCACGGTTAAGTTCCCTGAGAAGGAAAACTTCAATTTCAGCCCCGGTTTTTTCTTTGTTACCATAGAGCCGGGCCGGGAAGACTTTTGTATCATTAAATACCATTACATCTTTGTTATCGAAATAGTTGATGATATCTTTAAAGGTTTTGTGTTCTATTTTTCCCGATTCCCGATGTAAAACCATAAGTTTTGATTCATCCCGGTTCAAAGGAGGATATTTTGCAATACGTTCAGGTGGAAGATTGAATTTATACTGTGATAATTTCATGTGTATTTTATTAATTATTAAGATTGACAGATTGTTTCTTTGCGTTTATCGACAAGGTACCTTATACGTAGAAAACATAAAAAGGTTACAAAGGTTTTAATTTTTTTACAAAATCTCCTATTTTTTCTGCATCATTTACATGATAATCACCGATTTTAGTCCTTTTAAGACCTGAAAGATGGGCTCCGGAATTCAAGCTGATGCCAAGATCATTTGCCAGGGAACGGATATACGTGCCTTTCCCACATCTTACGCGTATTACTAGTTTAGGGGAAGAAAATTCAATGAGCTCAATTTCATATATAGTAACAATATTAGTGCGCATCTTTACTTCCTCTCCCTGGCGGGCTAGTTCATAAGCTCTTTTTCCATTAATTTGCTTCGCAGAAAATTTCGGTGGTACCTGGGGGATGTCCCCAATAAATTGTTGTAATGATGCTTCCAGCAATTCTTTGTCAATATGATCAACAGGAAATCTTTCATCAATTTTGGTTTCCAGGTCAAATGATGGAGTTGTAGCGCCCAGGGTAATTTCGGCCATATATTCTTTTTCCAGTGCCTGGAATGATTCAATGCTCTTTGTTGCTCTTCCTGTACAAATAATTACCAGTCCAGTGGCAAGAGGGTCTAGTGTTCCGGCATGTCCAACTTTGATTTTGGGAATTTTCAAAATTGTTTTCAGAGATCCCCGCAATTTATTTACAACATCAAATGAAGTCCAATCAATTTCCTTATCGATTAACACGACTTTCCCTTCCAGGAATTCATCAGGTGTAGTTATACTCATAATATCAGGAAAAAATGATTGAAATCATACCAACAGAACCGCAGTAAATCGCAAACCAGATCAGTTTTCCCCTCTTTACAATATTGATCATCCATTTGCATGCGAGGTAACCACTAATATATGCGGCAAGGAATCCTGCAATTAGCGGCAGAAAGTTTACATTTCCCGCAGGTGCTTCGATCAAATCCAGTAACTTGAGTAATGCTGCTCCGATTATAGGTATCAGAACCATGAGAAATGAAAAGCGAGCAACATCATCTCTCTTATTCTTAAGTAGAAGGCCGGTAGCAATTGTGGACCCGGAACGTGATAAACCGGGTATTACTGCCAGGGCTTGCGCAAGACCCATCATGAATGCATCGCTAAAGGGAATCTTCTTTGTGCCTTCAGTTTTTACTAGTGTGGTAAGAAAGAGGAGGAGTGCGGTAAAAAGTAAAGCAATTCCCACCAGAACTAGATTGCCCGAAAAAAGTGATTCAACCTTATCTTGAAAAAATATTCCAACTATTAGTACAGGAATCATTGATATGAGAATCTTAACAAAATATTTAGTGGAGGGATTCCATTTGAATTTCAGCACATCAAAAAACAGGATCTTGATTTCCTTAAAAAACACGGTAATGGTACTTAAAACTGTTGCGAAATGAACCATGACGGTGAAGCTTAAGCTTTCTTCAAGCTCAACATTCAATAATACTTTTCCAATTTCAAGATGACCGCTGCTGCTAACAGGCAAAAATTCAGTTAATCCCTGGATGATTCCAAGAATAATAGACTCTAATAAACTCATAATGGAACATTGGTTTTAATCTGCTTCTTCTTCTTGAGAACGGGGTTTTTTCATGATTGCCCAAATTTCGAATACGAAACCAAAAAGAACAACCAAAGGAGCCAGCGTAATCCGACGGAAACTAAATATCTCATCTTCATTGAAAACTGCTGGATCTGTTGCCTTTCCTCCAATCATAAGTAGAAAACCGATCACAATTATGACAAACCCTATGATAAGTAATTTGTAGTTTTCCGGACTTAGTGCGAAATTATCATTTCCTGTATTTTTCTTACTCATTGTGATATTATTAATAATACAGTTTATCAGTTTTGATGTTCAAATATTTATTTACTGCAAAGAAAGTAGAAATCCAGTTAATAACAATGCTTATAGCTAATATTGAGAGTGAAAGAAGAGCAATTAGTTCAAGATCATTAAATGTGATGAGTCCATCGAGCTCATCTTCAGTTATATAAATAATAACGGCAAGGATTCCCATGGCTATGACAGAACCAATAAAACCATTTAAGGAACTTCTTAACAGGAAGGGTTTTCTGATAAACCCACGGGTGGCGCCAACGAGCTGCATTGTATTGATAATAAATCTTTTCGAGTAGATGGAAAGCCGTATTGTATTGTTAATTAGCGTTACAGCAACCAGGGTGAGTAATATACTGAAACTCAGTATTACTATAGAGATCTTTCTTATGTTCTCATTAATTGCATAAAGCAGCGATTTTTTATAGACCACCTCACTAATTGTTTCATAATTTAACAACTCTTTTTCAATGAAGATCACAGAATCGGGTTTGGTATAGGACGCTTGCAACCGAACCTTAATGGAAGGCGGAAGAGGGTTGTATCCTAAAAATTCCACAAAATCACCACCAATTAGTTGTTCGGTTTCCAATGCTGCTTCCTCTTTGGTTATGTAATTTGTAGATAAGATGTAAGGTTTGGAATCCAATACTTTTTGGAGCTTGTATATATCTGCTTCTTTTACATTCTCCTTTAGAATCACGTTAAATCCGATATTTTCTCTCACTGTATTGCTGATATTCCGTCCGTTAATTATAAGTAATCCAACAATTCCGATGAGGAATAATACAAGTGAAATACTGATAATTGAAGTGAGATACGAACTTCTTAATCGTCGCTGATTAGCCCTGTTTTCTTTCCTTGACATAAATAAGCATATGGATTGCTTCAAAGATAGGAATAATTTGTTTGGGGTATGTGCAAGCACAGGGTGAAATGCTTAGATACGAGATCTGTACTTTTTGCCCGGCAAATAAATCCATGAAGTGAAACAGAATTGAACTAACAGAAAAAATGCTGTTAATCCAGTATTGTGATCCAACCAAATTTATCCTCAATATCTCCGTATTGAATTCCAATAAGGCGTTCATACAATTTTTTAGATATCTTACCTGGAGTATCACCTTCTACGAATTTGTAGGTTTTCCCAACATCTGAATCGACAATTTTTCCAATTGGTGTGATCACGGCAGCGGTACCACATGCACCGACCTCTTCAAAATCCTCTAACTCTTCAACAGCTATGGGCCTTCTCTCTACCTTCATCCCCATATCTTCAGCCAGTTTCATAAGACTCATATTGGTAATAGAAGGGAGTATCGAATGTGACTCAGGAGTGATGTAAGTATTATTTTTTATTGCGAAGAAATTGGCAGGACCGCATTCATCGATATATTTTTTTTCTTTTGCGTCGAGGTATAAAGCAGTTGCATATCCTTCTTTATGTGCTTTGGCTACGGAGGTCATACTGGCAGCATAATTTCCACCAACTTTCAAATGTCCAGTGCCCTTTGGTGCTGCACGATCGTGTTCCCTGGTGATCATGATATCCACAGGTTTAAATCCAGCTTTGAAATAAGGTCCTACCGGCATAACGAAGACAATAAAAAGAAATTCTTTTGCCGGCTTTACACCGACCTCTGCGCCGGTTCCAATTAGCAGGGGTCTGACATAAAGCGACGCTCCTGTTCCGTGAGGAGGAATGAATCTTTCGTTAAGCTTTACTGCTTTTTCCACTGCTCCCTGGAAAATTGACTGCGGAACTTCTGCCAGGAGAATGCCCTGTGAAGAACGTTTCATTCTTTTTGCATTTTCGTCATAGCGAAACAATCGAATCCGGTTATCGGATCCACGGTAGGCTTTTAGTCCTTCAAATGATTCCTGGCCATAATGCAGGCATGTGGCCGCCATATGCATAGTTATTTGGTTGGAAGATGAAATTTCAAGTTCACCCCATTTACCATCCCTGTAATAGCATCTTACATTATAGTCAGTCTCACTGATTCCAAATCCCAGGTTTTTCCAGTCGATATTCATAGTAGATTTAATTAAATAATTATCAGAAATCAAAAGTAATGATAAACCGATAGCTGTACAATTCGAAAAAGATGTTTTAAAAGGATGTTTTATATCTTATTACCCGTTTTCAAGTGCCTTGATTTGATCTTCGCCTGATACTTCTCTCAGTCGTTGCCCTGCCACAGTGAAGTATTTGAATTCCTTTAGGATGGCAATATGCTCCTTAATAAGTTTTTGCATGGGAATCTCTCTCTCATTGCTTTTTAGCTCGAGATACAGGAGCTTTATCAACCTGCTGAAATTCGGTCTGCCGAGATATTCCATTTTTGCATCGATAAGAATAGATTCCAGTTTGTTTTGAGGTTTATAGGGTGTTTTAGTGGCAAGGATTAAATTACAAATAGCATCAATTTGCTTTTCACTGTAGGAGATTTCCGGGAGCAACTCTCGCGCAATAACAACTGATTTGCTTTCGAAATGCTCATATGATTCATTAATTCCTGCATATAAAAGCAGAGATGCTGAAAGTATCAGCAGGGTATCTTCTTCCGTAATGTTTTCAGCTCTGCACAATAATTCAGTTTGGTTGTATATCTGTTTAATATGGTCTCGGGTATGGAAGTGGAAAGATCTAGGATACTCACCCAACAGATCATTAAATACCCTATTTTCAAGATCTCGCATTCTTAGTATCTGAAGTTTCAGAAAAAACCTTCTGTTTGGGATTCCCTGGAGATCTACTGATAGTTCCGGTCGCAGTCCGGTTACAAAATACATATCAATGTTACCTTTATACTTAACAGGTAGTTTGCCCCGGTATTCACACAGAAAATAATCCTTAACCATTAAGTAGGTTACGCCAGAGATATTCACCTTCCCTCCTTCGCCGGAAGACTCCATACGGGATGCTGTGTTTACTGTATCTCCCCATATATCATATGAAAGTTTCTTATGCCCAACCACACCAGATATTACAGGACCTGAATGTATACCTATCCTGAGGTCCCAGATATCAGTTTTACTTTTCTTCAGATCATTCATATATTGCTGCATTTCCAGGCCAGCAAGCACAACTTCTACCGGATTTGTACTGTTTTTTATAGGAATTCCTCCTGCAGCCATATATGCATCACCAATGGTTTTGATTTTCTCGATATTATGCTTTTCTACTACTGAATCAAAATGGAAGAAAAATTTATCCAGTTCATCAATGAGAATCTCAGGATTCATCTCCTCGGCAATCTTTGTAAATCCCTGTATGTCACTAAACAATACAGTAGCCAATTCGTATTTCTCAGATTTAGCACGACCTTTTGCTTTCAGTTCCTCTGCTGTTCCTTTCGGAAACATATTGTTTACCAGCTTATCGGACTTTTCTTTTTCAATGATAAGTGTATCCATTTTGTCTTTGATTTCAGCTTCAGCTCTTGATTCAACATGCTGTAAGCTTAATAGACGCCACTTAAGAATTAGAAAAACAGAAATAACCAGGATCAATCCATATATCAGGTATGCATACCAGGTTCTGTAAAAGGGAGGATTTACAGAAAACTGAAAAAAAACAGTATTGGACACACCTCCACTTATTGTTCTTGACTGGGCCTCGAAAGTATATTTTCTCTCCTTGAGACCGGAAATGCGAATCTGTTTTTCCTGGCTCCATTCAGACCACTCGTTCTGATAGTTATTTAGCCTATACCTGTAATAGGGGAAAGGATCATTTTGATAACGAAGATTATCCAGGGAGAATTTTATAATATCTTTTGAGAAAGGAATGTCTTCATTGTTTTCAATAATTTTACATTGTGTTTCAGTAGAGTATTTACAGACCTTCTCGATGCGGACAGTATTTTTTAAGGTATCTGAATAATTATGCAAATTTACCCTGAGTAGTTGGTCTTCCCCGGTTAACCACAGGTAATTTTCTGATTGATTTATTCCGTTTATGAAATAGAAATCATGGCTTGGAGAAACTCCATGGAAAGGAATTAAACCATTTTTCTGATCATATGTATAGATATTAAAGTCATCTTTATCCTGGTGCTCTACTATCCATGTAATATCATGCCCTAAACTAATTATATCACTATTAAGAAAGGTAATGCTCAAGTCTTTATCTTCATGTTTATTGAATTCTTGTTTCTTTTCATTCCAGACCCACAAATTGTGTTCCCCAATTAAAAAAAGTTGGTTATTAATAATTTTAAGATGATTTGCTTTATCTGCAGGAATGACAAATTCAGTTAATTTCTCATTTACAGTATTGAAGGAAACAATTTTATTATTCTCAGTTATGAGCCATATTCTGTCCAAAAACCAATTCATATCAAGAACATAAGATAATGAATGATCAACAATTGTTGAATTCCAGGAGTTGTTTTCTTTAGAATACTTGGTGAGTCCTTCTTCTTTACAAGCATAGATGAGATCTTTGCTTTCAGGGGCCAGGCCAGAAAATTTTCCCTTATCAATACGGATCGGTTTGTCGCCAATGATTTCATAAAGAGATTCATTTCCCCCTGCAAAAACGGTATTTCCAATATCATTAAACAGATTTATATACTCATCGTTTATTTGTTGCCTTGCAGTCCACTCCCATTTTTCATTTTCAACGGTCCTGAAGACTACCAGACCATTTTGGGTTCCCAGGTAAATGTATTCGCCAGATACAATAGAATTTAACACATTGCCAGCAACTCCTTTCGGAAGATCAAGGGAATATATATGAGACGGGTATTCTAATTTGTAAAGCTCAAAAGCATACAACAACCATATGTCGTTAAATTCATCAATGTAGGTGCTTTTTATTGGACTGTTTGGTAATACTCCGGATTCACCAGGGGCGTTTAATAAGCCATTTTCATCAGAAAAAATGTAAACTAAATCTCCTTCTGTGCTTACGAGATGGTTTCTATTTGGTAGCGTTTCCATTTGATAAATATCATTACCATTTATGCTACATGTTTTTGACTTAATCAAATTTTCGAAAGCTTTATTACTTACAAAGGAGGTCCCGTGGGTGGTATTTATTTTGAATTGAGTATCTGATTCAAAGATAGATGTAACCCTCTTATTATCTAACTCTGTTGAATTTAAAGCAATGACAAAACTTGTGTCCTTCCAGACAAATAAGCCCTCGCTAGCACAATCAAGAAAGATGTTGTTGTCGGTGGTAATTAATTTGCACTCTTTTCTTTTGAAAAAGAAATGTTGATATTCTTCTCCATGGTTTACAAAAACACCGGCACTTGTGGCTAAAATGAGTAAGGAATCATTAACCGTTAGATTATATGGAATAAAAAGGGCATAATGCGAATTAATGTCATTTATATGTGACGAAATTTGTATCCCCTGGTGAGGTGTATACTCAATTGTTCCTAAATCATTTGAGGCCAGGTAATGTATAATTCCATTCCCGGATGAACCAATATGAACAGGCCCTTCTATTGCGGTAAAAAAGTTGCTCGAGCCATCAAGTACAAGAATCCCGTTCTCCTTACCAATGTATAACACCCCATTTTTAGATTTAAAAAATGAAGTATTTGGTGTCCGTAAATGGTTATTTGGAAGGTTGTATTTTAGTATTCTGGGATTCAGGTAATGAATACTATCTTGTTTATTTCCCAGTAACTCGGAGCCTTTCAAAGCAATTATCAGGAAAAAAATAAGATAAATTTTGTATGACTTGAGAAATAAATTCATAACTTGTAAACCTGATGGTTACCTTTGATTAGGTATATGTAATCAAAAATAAGCATTTATTTCGATACACTGTAAAAGTAACTTAAAACAAGTAATACCAATGGAAAATGTAGTGCGTCCTATAATTGTTCCCTGGGATTTTACCCCGGTTGCTGAGAATGCTTTTGTACATGCTGTTAGATATGCAAAAGCAAAGAATAGAGAAATTCTGTTACTCCATATTGTATCTGAGAGTAAAGATGCAGAAGAAAAAGAGAAGCAGATGGCTGAAGCGTGCGATAAACTGGCAAAGGAATATGGTCAGAAGCCAAACTTTGTTGTTCAAACCGGCAGCATATTTGTTGCTATTGGAGAAGTCGCAACAGAGCGCAAAGCTGAAATGATTATTATGGGAACTCATGGTTTGAAGGGGGCTCAAAAGTTATTTGGAAGTAAAGCCCTTAAAGTTGTAGTCTCTTCAAAAATTCCATTTCTTGTTGTTCAGGATAAGCCGAAAAAAGATAAGATTGAATCAATACTTCTTCCTATTGATTTCAAGTCTGAGAACAAAGAAAAAGCCAATTGGATTTACCATATGGCCAGAAGCTTTGATACGAAATTTACAATAATAAAAGGGAAAGCGAAAGATAAAGGGTTCAGGAGAAAGTTAATTTCAAACATGAAATACATTGAGTCCTACCTGAAAACTCATAACGTAGAATATGAAATTGTTACAGCCGAAGGCAAAGCCAGTTTTAAAGAGGAGGTGGTGAATTATGCCAAGGATAACAATTTTGACGTGATTATGATAATGGCCACCAGGAACATAAAATTTACAGATTATCTGTTTGGTGCACCTGAGCAATTTATAATGTCAAATGAATTTAATATTCCAGTAATGTGTGTGAATCCACGAAAAGTTAAAGTTTCAAGTGGTTTCAGGGCAAGCGGAGGTTAAAAAGAATTTTTTCTTTGTAAATTAGGCCGTTCTATTAACGGCCTTTTTTTATGAAAGAAATTGTATTTGCTACGAATAACAGGCACAAGCTTGAGGAGATAAAGAGTATTCTTGCTGCTGATTTCAATATATCAGGATTAGAGGAGAAAGGTATATATGAAGAGATACCTGAGGACCACCTTACCCTGGAAGAAAATGCGTTTCAAAAAGCAGAGTTTATTTTCCATGGCTTTGGTTTTAATTGCTTTGCTGATGATACAGGTCTTGAAATCGATGCGCTTGGGGGCGAACCAGGTGTTTTCTCAGCCAGGTATTCTCGTATTGGAACTCCTGTGTTTAAGGATATGAATGTCACAGAGGGAAATATCAGGAAGGTATTGGAACTTTTAGAAAAACAAGACAATAGAAAAGCCAGGTTCAGGACAGTTATCGCACTAATTCTAGACGGTAAATCATATTATTTTGAGGGAATAATCGAAGGGAACATAACAGAGAAACCGTGCGGGGGTAAAGGGTTTGGATATGATCCAATATTTTTACCAAAAGGATATGATCAATCTTTTGCAGAGATGAATCTTGAAGAGAAAAACAGGATAAGTCACAGGGCCATTGCGGTTTCAAAACTTGCGGATTTTCTGAATCATTTGAAGCTTTAATTACAAAGGAGTAATATATTAGCGCATTTTACGTACTAATAAGTGATGAAGATATTGTTGATACAAGCAGCGAAAAAGAAATTTTCTTTAGTATTTCTGACACTAATTTCAGGAACAATTACCGCTCAGATTGCTGTTGGGGAATGGCAAACGCACTTACCCTATTATTTCTGTAATACAGTAATGGTCACTAATGATAAGGCAATCTGTTCTTCCACAGGAGGGATATTTTACTACCATCTTTCCGATAATAGTATGAGTACCCTCTCTAAAACTGATGGCTTGTCTGATAATATTGTTTCTGCCATGAGTTGGAGCGAAGAAGATCAAGTGGCGTTGCTGGCGTATGAGAATGCGAACGTAGATATCTTAAAAGGGAATGACATTATCAATATTCCGGATATCTTAAAAAAACAAATCCCCGGTGATAAGACTATTAATGACATATATTTTCTAAATGGCAAAGCATATTTATCATGTGGCTTTGGGATCGTTGTTCTCGATATTGAAAAATATGAAATAACTGACACTTATTATATTGGAGAAGGAGGTGACGCACTGAGGATCAACCAGATTTCATCCGACGACACCTATATTTATGCTGCTACGGAAGAGGGGATTCTAAGAGCATTAATAGCTAATCCATTTTTGATTGATTTCAATTCCTGGGAGAGATTGACAGATATACCAAATTCAGATGGCCCCTTTAGTGGTGTTGTTGCTTTCAACGGGAGAATTTTTGCAGTATATGATGATCCTTTAGAGATTCAGGATAAATTGTATTATTTGGATGGCACCTGGAATGAATTTTTACAATATACAGAAGAGGAGATTAATGAAATAAGGACTGGAGAAAGTTACCTCTTATTGTCAGGTAAAAATGGAGTTCAGATTATGAGCGATGATTTCCTATTTGTTATGAGTTATGAAATTGGAAGGCCAAGGTCTTCGGTAATTGACAAACAAGGTGTGCTGTGGATTGCTGACTATGGTCGTGGAATGGTGAAGGTAAATAATGGATCAGAAGAGGTCATCAGACCAAACGGACCGTTTTCATTAATTGCATACAAAATGGCTTCTGCTGGAGGAATTCTGTATGCTGTATCCGGCGGGGTTACTAAAACTTATAGCAATTTATACAAATCCGGATCATTGTTTACTTATAAGGATCAATTATGGAAATCAAGGGTAAGTTATGATTACAATGATTTTGTCACACTTGCTGTAGATCCTGATGATCCGTCTCACCTGTATACCGGATCCTGGGGCCATGGATTGGTTGAGTACAGAGAAGGCAATATAATTGCTGATTATGATGAAACAAACAGTTCATTACAAAATGCAGTTCCCGGTAGCAATGTTATTAGAATTGGGGGCCTTGCCTTTGATAATAACAAGAACCTGTGGATGACGAATACAAAGGTTTCAGAACCGATATCGGTAATGAAACAAGATGGTTCCTGGAAAAGTTTTAAAGTCGATGGATTGCTAAGCTCTTATTCTGCATTAGGAGATGTCCTGCTTACACAGGATGGCTATCTCTGGGCAATTATTCCTAAGGGACAAGGATTATTTGCTATGGATTTCAATGGAACTATCGATAATGAAGATGATGATGTATATCGCCTTGTTAATGTTGTAGATGAGTTTGGAAAGGTAATCACAAATGAAGTGTACTCATTTGCCGAGGATCAAAATGGGAATATATGGCTGGGAACCAGCCAGGGAATTTTAGTCTTCTATAGTCCGTCGAGTTTATTCACAGACGGATCAATTTTTGCCCGGGAAATACTAGTCCCCAGAGATGATGGTACAGACTATGCGGATCCCTTGCTGGAAACTGAAATGATAACTGCCATTGAAGTGGACGGCGCTAACAGAAAGTGGCTCGGAACAGCAGGGAGTGGTGCATTTCTTGTTTCAGAAGACGGAAGAAAACAAATCCATAGTTTTAATGCTGAGACAAGCCCGCTACTTTCAAATAGCATAGCTGATATTTGCGTGAACGGAGAAAGTGGAGAAGTCTTTTTTGGGACGGAAAAAGGTGTCATTTCTTTTAGAGGAGAATCAACACAAGGAGCTGAAAAATATGATAATGTAAAAGTGTTCCCAAATCCGGTAAGGGAAACCTATCATGGTTTAATTGCTATAAGTGGCCTACTCGAAGAGACAACAGTAAAAATCACGGATATAAGCGGGAACCTGGTTTTCGAAGCCGAATCATTTGGGGGACAAGCCCTTTGGGATGGCACAAACTTCAATGGAGAAAGAGTGGCAACAGGAGTGTATATGGTTTTCCTGGCTAACCGGAAGGCCGATGCGGCGCATGTAACAAAGATACTTTTCATCCACTAGTTTATTGACCTTTTACAGGGATAAAACAGTAGAGGAATTCTCTCTTCTGTTACATCATTGTTATCTTTGAGTAAGCTAAATCACGAATAGATTATTATGCTCGAAAAAACCAAGGTCATAGTACTACATACGATTCGCTATGGGGAATCGAGCATTATTGTGCAATGTTTTACAGAAAAATGGGGGCGGCAATCTTTCATAATGAAGGGAGTCAGAAAATCAAAAAAGAATAATCGCGCTTCTTTGTTTCAGCCGCTTTTTCTGCTAAATTTCGATATATATTTCAAGCCAAATCGTGATATACAGTGGATTAAGGAAGTCTCAATGATCAATCCGATGAATAGTCTGCAACAAGATATCACTAAAAGATTACAGGCACTGTTTATCGCAGAAATTCTATCAAAAACGCTGAGAGAGGAAGAACAAAATGTAGTTTTATTTCAATTTTTAGAGGCCTCCATAAGTTACTTTGAGACAATGGAGAGTGCATCGGCTTCATTTCATCTTCTTTTTCTATTCCAATTTACCAGGTATCTTGGCTTTGAACCACAAGCAAATTACTCTGAAAAGAAAAAATATTTTAACCCGGAATTGGGAACATTTACAGATGGGGCAAATACTACTGATCTTACTCGGGAAGAAGAGCTTGGAAAGTACTGGCACGCTTGTTTTTCAAATAATTATGAAGCACTCGACAAGCTAATTGTAAACCAGTCGGGTAGAAATATATTTCTCGATTCTCTACTGGAATTTTACATGTTTCATGTGGAGAGTTTGAAGGAAATAAAATCAGTAGAAATCCTTCGCACAATTTTCACCAATTAATATCCCATATAAATATTGATTTTTATTACTTTTAAAAGCAACCTAATGGCTGTTTTTTACGTATAAATTTTGAATGTTCTAAAGACTTGTTAATAATTTTGAATTCTATAATTATATTTAGAGTTTAATTCACTAAAATATAAATAAACTGTTTAGTAGTAGGGAAATATTAAGGATTAAAAATATAAGGGAATCTGTTCTGCCAATTTACATCATATTTATTGGTCAGAATTGCATTGTCATTAAGGATGGTACTAGTAAAGTAAGTTGAGGATGCAGCTCGGTTTTGTTCGGTCTGAAATTCAGGCTAAGTATTGATGAAAAAAAGAAAAAAATTAAGGAGGTATATTATGAATACAAATTGCACAACATCTTTGGAAAGGCCCTTCGTTGCAAAATGGAGTATTGAAAAATATATGCGTATCTCTCGATTAAAAATATTGTTGGGTATTGTGATCCTTCTAATAACCCTTGGAGCTCAAAAATCTTTTGCTCAGGGAGTAGGGATCAGTGAGGTTTCTATTTCGCCTGATGCTTCAGCTATTTTGGAGTTGCAATCAGTTGAAAGGGGTTTTTTGGTGCCTCGAATGATGACAGGAGAGCGGGCGGCTATTGCAGCTCCTGCTACAGGCCTGATCGTCTATAATACAACAACCAATAAACTCACCATGTTTAATGGTACGATCTGGGTAAATTTATTTGCAGGTAATGTTGGTGTCAACAGTGTTACCGGTACAATGGATCGGATATTAATCACGGGAACAGCAGAAGATCCAATTATTGATATTGATGGTGATTATATTGGGCAAACTTCAATAACAACCTTGGGTACCATTATTTCGGGAACCTGGAATGCCGATATCGTTGAGGTACTCTACGGAGGAACCGGGCTATCTTCAATTATATCCTACAATTTAATTTATGGCAATGGGATTAATCCGGTAACTCTTCTTCCTCCTTCACCGGTTACTGGTGCTTTGTTGATGAATACAGCAGCAGGAGCACCAGGCTGGTCGCTACTTACGAACCTGCCCGCTTCGGCAGGGGTATTGCCTGTTGCTAATGGTGGAACGAATTCGGGTGTAGCGTTGGTTAATAATCGGCTTATGGTTTCAAGTGGCGGAGCTATTGTTGAATTAGGAGGCTTGGCTAATGGACAGATTGTGGTTGGAAAAGATGCAGATGCACCACAGGTTGTAAGTCTTGACGGAGATGCTACAATAATTGATGATGGAACCATTACAATCACTGAAGAAGCAGTGAACTCATTTAAGATACTTGACGAAACAATCCTGTCAGAAGATATTTTTAATGGAACAATTACAGCAGATGATATAGGAACTGGTGCGGTAACTACAGATGAGATACTAAATGGTACGATAGCAAATATTGATCTTGATAAGGTAAATATTCCATTGAGTGGATTTGGC